>Ga0247734_1000068_pt1 | contig 93308 bp, 88 predicted proteins | sample UWRJL103311B2_FD_180933 | JGI IMG/M metagenome (GOLD analysis project Ga0247734, IMG submission 180933) | Plant litter microbial communities from Arlington Agricultural Research Station in Wisconsin, United States - UWRJ-L103-311B-2 | ecosystem: Environmental > Terrestrial > Plant litter >... | reverse complement strand
GTATGTCCGGGCTGCCGTCGATTTTCGGCGGCTGAAGACGATGGCGCACCAGCACGAAATTGCGCGAGAACGGCCTGAGCACCGGCGACTTGTGGGCGATGTAGCCGGTGCTCGGCGAGTGCTGGTCGATGCGATAGGCCACGACTTCGCCGTCGGCCAGGCAATGCACGCTGGACTGATCCACGGTGCCCGCGGTGCCGCCGTCAAAGTGCACGCCGCCGTGCCACAGCCCGTTGACGCCCAGCGGGTAGAAACCGGCGGCGGCTTTGGCCAGGTGAGTCAGTTGGTGAAGCGAGTGGTTTTTATCGCGGAACGGATGGCACCAGTTTTTTACGGCGGGGAGGGCATCAGCTTGCGAGTCGACGGGCATCGGACTCGGACGGCCATCGGGGGTGGGTAAAAGGGCGGCCTGCGCCCGGTAATATTCCTGCCGTTCAGTATCGTTGAGACCGAAACAATAGTGTCTTAACCGCATCCAGAACATCATGTTCGCTCCTGCGAAGTACGGAGCAAAGTCCGTGACTACCGGCCACATCCATGTGCCCGCTCATAGCGCGCTCGAACCAAACCGAGGCGACGCGTCGTTGGCAGAGGAAGGTAGGTGGGCGCTGGCAGGAATGCCATGCCCAAAATGCGATCAAGAAGGGTCTTAGGAAGTTAAGGGATAAGTCCTACAAGGCGGGTTGCGACAGAGGCACGCAAACCTCCACCCGATTACGCCCGTTTCGTTTGGCCTCATACAGCGCTTTGTCAGCCACCACGACCATCTGCGCATGGGTGTCGGTGCTAGCAGGTGTCTGCGATGCCAGACCGATACTCACGGTTATGGAATAGGCGTCATTAGGGAAACGAGGCAGGGACTGGACTGCCGCACGTATTTTCTCTGCGATGACTTTCGCGCCTTCCAGCGTGGTACCGGGCAAAACCACGGAGAACTCTTCGCCGCCGTAGCGTGCGGCCAGGTCTCCTGGCCGGCGAATGGTGCTGGCAATGGTTTGGGCAACCTGCCGCAACGCCTCATCCCCACCGTGATGTCCGTGACGATCATTGAATGCCTTGAAATGGTCGACATCGATCATCAGCAGCGACAGCGGTGTGCCGGACCGTGAACCTCGTGACCATTCCTGCTTGAGCACCTGATCGAGTCGGCGCCGGTTTGCAAGGCCGGTCAGGCTATCGGTCGATGCCAGCTGCGCCAGATCCCGTTCAGCGCGTTGGCGCAAACGCAGTTGTTTGCCCAGCAGGTAGGACAGCCAGAGGATGCCAAGGCACAGGAAGCTGGTCGCGGTTCCGACCAGCCATGCGTTGCGTTTCCACACCGCATAGACTTCGTCCCGTGCCTGAGCCACCACCACAATCAGCGGTAAATCTCCTACCCGGGAAAACGTATAAATGCGATCAACGTTGTCCAGGGCGGATAGCGCGGCGAAGCTGCCTGTGCCGTCCTTGAGAATGCGTTGGAAGTTGGGCGCCTTGTTCAGATCCTGGCCGACGTAATCTTTGCCCGATGCTTCGGGCTGGCGTGCGAGTACGACGCCAGCGGTGTTGATCAAGGTGATGAAGCTGTTATGACCGACGTCCAGCGACCTGAATAACTGATTGAAGTAGGCCAGGCGCATCGCTGCTGTGGCGATGCCGACAAAATGCCCGTCATCGGTGGGGATGCGCCGGCTGAAGCTGATACACCAGTCCTTGAATCCCCAGCGCGAGCGGAACGGTCCGCCGACGTAGAGTTCAAGCGAGGGATTGTCGCGGTGCTGCTGAAAGTGTGGGCGATCCGAGAAATTATCGTGGCGTGGAGTGATGGATGTGGAGTCAGAAAGGATGTCGCCGTTCTGGTCCAGCAGCAACAGATCGCCCTTGTAAGGCGCGGCGGTGGACCGGTCGAACAGGACCAGGTGGCGCAGCGTTGGAGAAATACTGGTCAGGTCCGGGCGTTTGTACGCTGCAATCATCCCCAGCAGGGATGTGTCGTATAGCTCGGCATTACGCTGGACATCGGCGTCGATCAACTGCACCACATTGTTAGCCGAACGAACGGCGGTATCCCGGGCATTGCCGTACTCGCGAATCAATAGAGAGATCACGATGGCCAGGATCGCAATGACCGCACATGCACTGCCGGACATCAGCAGTATTTCCGAGCGCGACCACAGGTTCTGATCACCTCGGGGGTTCTCAAGCGATGTCATCAATAAACTCTGCTGGTGCACGCTAAACGCCCAATGAATTGACTTACAAAGGTTTTATAAGCTGCGTAAACAGCGTCGAACGTCCGTCGTTGAGCTGTTTATAACCTTATATTTCAAGGGGGGGAATTAGAAATACTTTGGACGGCTTGTTCAAGTCCGCCATTTCCCAGAAGAATGTGGGAAAGACCGCCACACGTTGGCTGGGGCAAATCTCTAGGCCGGAAGATTGATACCGAAGGTATTGATGCCGTCCTGACTGAGTACGAACACTGTACCGCCGTGCATCAACGCGATGGCTTTCACGATCGCCAGGCCTAGCCCGTGGTTGGCCCCGCTATTACTGCGCGAAGCATCGACGCGATAGAACCGCTCGAACAATTTCGGCAAGTGCTCCCTGGCAATCGCGCTGCCGGGGTTGGCAACGCCAATACTGACGTGATCGCCCTGAAGGTGGATGTCGACGTGAATCACCTGGCCGGGCGCGGTGTGCTGAACGGCATTATGCAGCAGATTGATCAAGGCGCGGCGCAGGTGCGCTTTCTCGATGGGCACGTTGGCATCGCCCCGCACCTGGACCTGCACTTGCGCGTCCTCAAGGATAAAGTCCAGATATTCCAGGGTGGTCGCGACCTCCTCGGCGAGGGACACGCGGGTCAGTCCTGTGGCTTTGGTGCCTTGGTCGGCGCTGGCCAGAAACAGCATGTCGTTGATGATCGAGCGCAGCCGTTCCAGCTCCTCCAGGTTCGATTGCAGGACCTCGAAGTAATGCTCGGCGGAGCGGCCTCGGGTCAATGCCACTTGCGTCTGCCCGATGAGATTGGTCAAGGGCGAGCGCAACTCGTGGGCGACGTCGGCATTGAAGGACTCCAATCGCGAATAGGCCTGCTCGACACGCTCCAGTGTTGAGTTGAACGAGGTGACGAATTCGTCCAGTTCCGGCGGCAGCGAGGTCATCTGCAAGCGGCCGGACAATCGAGGCGGCGCCAGTTTGCGCGCCTCGGCAGAGAGGTCGCGCAGCGGTTTCAAGCCGATGCGAGCCACCCAGTAGCCCAACGCCGAAGCCAGCACGATGCCTATCGCCGCCAGGCTGATCAGCGCCATCAGTAATGAGTGCTGGGTATGCCAGAACGTTTCGGTGTCGATGGCCGTGAGGAAGCGCAAGGGCGGGCGTTGATCCTTGGCCGGGAACTGGCTGACCCGTACTTTGAACGGGTAGTCATGGCCTGCAAGATTAAGGTCGCGCATGCCCAACGCACCGTTGGCGAAGGCGCGAATATCCGGGCCTGGATTGCCAAACTCATAGGTCGGGTTGTCGCTCACGACCCAAAAGCGCAGGCGTTTGTCTTCTTCGCTGAGCAGGCGCAGCTTGGCGTTGATCTTGGCCCAATGTTCAGGGTTGCCGTAACGCGTGACGGCCGATTCCAGCACGCTGTAACGGGCATCGACCTCGGCTTCAGGCAGCAGACCCAGGCCTTTGTCGACCTGCATGTACAGCGCAGCGCCGATCAGCAGAAACACCAGCATGGCCACCAGCGCGAACAGGCCGCTCAGGCGCAATGCGATGGAGTCAGTCGACACGGCGGCTCTCCAGCACATAACCCATGCCACGAATGGTGTGCAGCAGTTTTTGTTCGAAGGGTCCATCGAGCTTGGCCCGCAGGCGTTTGATCGCGACTTCGACGACGTTGGCGTCGCTGTCGAAATTGATGTCCCAGACCATTTCCGCAATCGCGGTTTTGGAAAGGATTTCTCCGTGCCTGCGGGCCAGCACGCTGAGCAGGGAAAACTCTTTTGCGGTGAGGTCCAGACGCGATCCTGCGCGGGTTGCCTTGCGGCTGATCAGGTCGATCCACAAGTCGGCGACGCTGATCTGCACCGGCTCATGGCCACCGCTGCGTCGGGTCAGGGCTTGCAGCCGGGCTACCAGCTCAAGAAACGAAAACGGCTTGCCGAGATAATCATCGGCGCCTTCGCGCAGCCCGCGAATACGATCATCCACGTTCTCCCGTGCGGTGAGCATGATCACCGGCGTCTGCTTGCGCGCACGCAGAGCCCGCAGGATGCCGTAGCCATCGAGTCCGGGCAGCATGACGTCGAGCACGATCACCGCGTAATCACTTTCCAGCGCCATGTGCAGGCCACCGATACCTTCGCGGGCTACGTCGACGGTGTAACCCTGCTCGGTCAGCCCGCGATGCAGGTAATCGGCGGTTTTCTCTTCGTCTTCAATAATCAGGACACGCATCGGTCCACTCTCACTTTTCGGTTATCAGCGTAGCCGCAGGTCGTTTTGCCGGTGTGGGCGGGGGTGCCGGTGTTGAGGCCGAGTCAGGGCGAGAGCGATGAAACAGCCGCTCCAGTTGAAGGTAAATCACGGGCGTGGTGAATAGCGTCAACGCCTGGCTCACCAGCAGCCCGCCGACCACGGCGATGCCCAGCGGCTGACGCAATTCGGCGCCGACACCATAACCGAGCATGAGCGGCAGGGCACCGAGCAATGCGGCGAGCGTGGTCATGATGATTGGTCGGAAACGCGTCAGGCACGCTTCGTAGATCGCGTCCTGTGGGCCCAAGCCCCGGTTCCGCTGGGCGTCCAGCGCGAAATCGACCAGCAGAATGCCGTTCTTTTTGACGATGCCGATCAGCAACACGATGCCGATCAAGCCCATGATCGAGAAATCCTGGCCCATCAGCCACAGCAACAGCAGTGCGCCGATACCGGCGGAGGGGAGGGTGGAAATAATCGTCAGCGGGTGAACGAAGCTTTCGTACAGCACGCCCAGGATGATGTACACCGCTACCAGCGCCGCCAGAATCAACCACGGCTGATTGGCCAGCGAACTCTGGAACGCCTGGGCGGCACCCTGGAAATTGCCGTTGATCGAGGCCGGCATGCCGATCTCGTTTTTCGCCTGGTCGAGCAATACCACCGCATCACCCAGCGCAACGCCGGGCGAGAGGTTGAACGACAGGTTGGCGGCCGGGAACATGCCGTCATGGGCAATCGACAGCGGTCCCATCACTGGCGCGGCGACTTTTGCCAGGGCCGAGAGCGGAACCATTTCGCTGGTCAGGGGCGAGCGCAGGTAGAAGTAGTTCAGGCTTTCGGCCCTGCCCCGTTGCTGAGGGTCAAGTTCCAGAATGACTTTGTACTGGTTGATCTCGGTCTGGAATTCATTGATCTGGCGCTGGCCGAACGCGTCATACAGCGCCTGGTCGACATCGGCGGTGGTCAGCCCGAAGCGCGCGGCGGCGCTGCGATCAATCTCCAGATGGGTAACGCTGCCACCCAGTTGCAGGTCGTTGGACAGGTCGCGGAACGCCGGTATCGTGCGCAGCTTTTCAGTCAGTTTCTGGGTCCACAGGTTGAGCAGCGGACCATCGTTGCTCTTGAGCACGTATTGGTACTGCGCACGGCTCGGGCCGGAGCTGAGGTTGATGTCCTGACCAGCGCGCAGGTACAGGACGATGCCAGGAATCTTCGCCAGTTTCGGCCGGACCCGGTCGATGAACTGGCTGGCCGAAACATCGCGGTCACCCCGGTCTTTCAGAGCAATCCAGAAGCGGCCGTTGGCGATGGTCTGGTTACTGCCGCTGACGCCCACCGAATGCGAGAAGGCCTTGACCGCTGGATCGGCCCCGATGATTTTCGCAATTGCCTTGTGCTTTTCCACCATGTCCGGGTAGGAAATATCAGCGGCTGCCTCGCTGGTACCCAGCACCATACCGGTGTCCTGAACCGGGAAAAAACCCTTGGGAATGAGCACATAGCCAACCACCGCCAACACCAGCGTCAGGCTGAATATCCCCAGCATCAGCCGTTGGTGCGCAAGGGCGAAACGAACCCCGCGCGCATAACGGGCCAGCAACCGCTCGCCGAAACCGGGTTCGGCGTGAGGATCATGTTTAGGCGCGCGCATGAACAGCGCAGCCAGGGTCGGCGCCAGCGTCAGCGATACCACCACCGAGATCAGAATGGTCGAAGTCGCGGTGAGGGCGAACTCCTTGAACAGCCGCCCGACCACACCGCCCATGAACAAAAGCGGAATGAATGCGGCAATCAGCGAGAAGCTGATGGACACCACGGTAAAGCCGATTTCCCCGGCGCCTTTGATGGCCGCATCGCGCATGCTTTCGCCGGCCTCCAGATGCCGGTGGATGTTCTCCACCACCACAATCGCGTCATCGACCACAAAGCCGACCGCCACGACGATAGCGACCAGTGTCAGGTTGTTCAGGCTGAAACCCATGACGTACATCAGCGCAAAACTGGCAATCAGCGAGACCCCCAGCACCGCCGTCACGATCAACGTCGCCGACAGTTGCCGCAGGAATAACGCCATCACCGCAATCACCAGCAGCACGGCGATGAGCAGGGTGATTTCCACTTCATGCAGGGAGGCGCGAATGGTTTTGGTGCGGTCGCTGAGCACTGACACATCGACCGACGCCGGCAGCATTTCCTGCAAGCGCGGCAACTGCGACAGCACACGATCCACGGTCTCGACTATGTTGGCGCCGGGCTGGCGAAAGACCACGATGTTCACGCCCTGGCGGTCGCCGGACCATGCCGTGACGTAGGCGTTTTCCGAGCCATTGATGACTTTGGCGACGTCTTGCAGATGAACCGGGGCGCCTTCCTTGTAGGAAACGATGAGTTGCTCGTAGTCCCTGGCCTGGAACAGCTGATCGTTGGAGGCCAGGGTGGAAACGCTGTCTTTGCCATAGAGCGCGCCCTTGGCCAGGTTCAGACTGGTTTGCTGCAACGACAGGCGTAGGTCGGCCAACGTCAGGCCAATGGAAGCCAGCTTGTCAGGAGAGGCCTGCACGCGAATGGCGGGGCGTTGCTGTCCGACGATATTGACCTGGCCCACGCCATCGATCTGGCTCAGTTGGCGCGCAAGCAACGATTCGGTGACGTCGCTGAGCTCGGTGCCCGGCATCAGGTCGGAGCTGACACTGAGGATCAGCACCGGGCTGTCGGCCGGGTTCACTTTGCGCCAGGTCGGCAGGTTGGGCAGGTCGGCGGGCAGCCTGCCCGCGGCAGTGTTGATCGCGGCCTGCACCTCCTGGGCGGCGGTATCGATGCTTTTGTCGAGGGTGAATTGCAGGGTCAGGTTGGTGGAGCCCAACGCGCTGCTGGAGGTCATTTGGGTCATGCCAGGGATGGCACTGAATTGCACTTCCAAAGGCGTGGCAACCGAGGAAGCCATGGTCTCGGGACTGGCTCCGGGCAATTGCGCCGACACCTGAATGGTCGGGAATTCCGCCTCGGGCAGTGGCGCGACGGGCAGTCTGGGGAACGCAATCAACCCCAGCAATACCAAGGCAAAGGTCAGCAGAACCGTGGCCACCGGATGGTTGACGCACCACGCCGAAATTGAACCGTGACCTTTCATTTCGCAGGCTCCACGGCGTCAACCAATGTGTCGTCTGTTGGCGCCTTGACCACTTCGATGTGCGAGCCGGCCTTGAGTCTGGACTGGCCATCGCTCACCAGTACGTCATTCGCGTTGACGCCGCTGATCAGCACCAGGTCGCTGTCTTGATACAACACTTTGACCGGCACGATTTCGACGCTGTCGCCTTTGACGCGATACACGTAGTGGTGCTCTGCGCCGCGTTGCACCACTTGAGGCGGGACTTTCAGCGCGTTGCGCTCAATGGCGGTCTGGATCTTCACGGTCACCAGCTGGCCCGGCCAGAGCCTGGCTTGCGAGTTGGCAAACTCTGCCTTCGCACGAATGGTGCCGGTCGCTGCAACCACCTGGTTATCGATCAGTGTCAACTTGCCGTCGCCCAGCAGGGTGCCCGTCGCGCCTTCGCCCAGGTAGGCCTTGACCGGAGCGGGCGGGCTGGCGCCGATCAAGCCCTGCAGTGTTGGCAGCATCTGCTGGGGCAACGAAAACGTCACCGACACCGGGTCGATCTGGGTGACGGAAAACAAGCCTTGGGTGTCGCTGACTCGCAGGAAGTTGCCTTCATCGACATTGCGAATGCCGACGCGGCCTGTCACGGGGGAGCGTATCTGGGTGTAGGACAGCTGCACCTGAGAAGCGTTGATCGAGGCCTGGTTTCCAGCTGCCGTGGCTTTGAGCTGACTGACCAATGCTTGTTGCTGGTCGTATTGCTGCCTGGAAATGCTGTTGTCGGTGCTAAGCAATTTGTAGCGTTTCAAGTCCAGCTGAGCTATGTCCAGCTGCGCCTGGCTTTGCGCCAGTTGGGCTTTGGTCTGTTCCAGCGTTGCACGTATGGAACGGTCATCGATGGTCGCCAGCAAATCCCCCGCTTTGACCTGCTGCCCCTCTTTAACCAGCACCTTGGTCAGAATGCCGTCCACTTGCGGGCGAATCATCACGCTCTGCAACGACAACACCGAACCGATGCCGGTCACGAAGCGTGGAACGTCTTGTTGCACCACATTCACTACGCGCACCGGAATCGCCACCGGGGCGCTGACTTTTGCGGTAACCGGTCGGGTGTATGTCCAGATTCCGATAGCCATCAGTGCTACGACACCTGCAGCGATAGCAGAGATTTGTGTCTTCTTGTGCATACAAAGTTAACGCCAGGGAATGAGTGGAGGGCAACGAAATGGAGCCTCCTTTATAGCCCTTTCATCCCGTCAGCAGAATGACTGCCACCTGTCAGTTCTGTCAGTAAGCGCTACGAGGATGGTGCTCGGGTATCAAGAAAACTGTCGATAGGGCGATAGCCCGGAGAGGGCGATGGTATTGATCCGGGCCTGCCCGCAAGCCCGATGGTGATCTTGCACAGCGCTTACTCGGCAATGGGCCGTAATCCGGGCTGTATCCGCCCAGGTCACGCGTGCCCCCCACTCTGGAGTATGGCGATGAAAATCATGAAAACCGTTTCGATGTACGCCTCAATCGCGCTGATCGGGGCGTGCGTGCTGTCGATGCCGACCATCGCCAGTGAACGAGGGCTGAGTTTCAGGGGGGCTGTGGTCAATGGCGGTTGCAGTGGTTTGTCTGCCGCCGAGGTCAGCCAGGTGAGACTTGGGCAACGGAGCGCCAGCGCGCAGATGGCGCGTGATGATGATCGGTCTGGTCGTGCATGCGGCGAGACAAACGTGCCTGTGGAGGCGCGCTACGTCGAGACATCATCTGCCAACATCAAAGCTCATTCAGGTTTGATTACTTTGACTTACCGCTAAAACCGGGTCGGTATACCTGGATATCTCCACTTCCGCTAACGCCACTAACGCGTCTAACGCCTGCCGCATCAAGAACTAAGCGGCGGGCGTTTTACGTGGCGTGGCCAGCCATTTACCCCTGCGCCTTAGAGGGGGCTTAGTCAAACAGTGAGTACCCTTGCTCACCTTATTTTATCTCCCCCTCGCTGCAGCCCTCGTTTTATCTAGGCTGCAGCGCTGTCTGACTTATTCCTACGGAAATTTCCGGCATTCGCCACTGTCGATTCTGAGCCTTCTTAGTACCAATCCTGACAGCCGTTAAAAACACATCCGCTTATAGTTCTCGGCGTCCACTGCGGGCACAGACGAATTAACACAAGGATTGTCGTTAGCATGAAAAAGGTATCTCTCTCTTTGGCTGTATTGGCTGCAATGGGCCTGGGTGCAGCCGGCAGCGCCAACGCCGCAAACAACGGAAAACTGGTCCTCAATGGGACCCTCACCAACATCTCATGTGATGTCGGAGCTGGCAGCGGGGCCAGCGCTGGCAGTAATCCAGGCGAAATCAACGTTGACCTGGGCAACGTGTCGTTCTCCGACATCGGCCGTCCGGCTGCAAACAAGATTGAAACCGCTTCACCGATTCAATTGCTGGTCAATTGCACGGCAGGCGCTGCGCAATACAACACCGTTAAAATGCGCTTCGTCGCCCGTCAGGGCAGCGGCCTGGATAACAGCGACCAGACACTGTTGCGCACTACTGGCGCGGCAGATGGCGTGGGTATCGCGTTGCTCAACTCTTCAAGCCAGTTCATGGACCTGAGTGGCAACGAGACCATCGACGCTGCGCTGGTGCGTCAAGGTCCCGATGGCGCAACGGCGGAGCTTAATTTCGCTGCGGTTTACGCGCTCAATGGTTCGACAGCGGCTACCAACCCCGGTAACGCAGACGGCTTCCTGCCATTCGTGCTGGATTACGAGTAAGGCCACCGGACGGTGCGGGCAATGCTCGCCCCGTCCTCTTTCTGGTATCCAAGGCGAACGCGCTCATGTTCTCGATTTACCTTCGCAGTTTCATCCTGATGCTGGGTCTGACGCCGATGATCAGCGCCCAGGCGGGCGTGGTGCTTAATACGACGCGGGTAATTTATCCGGCCAAGGACAAAGAAGTCAGTCTGGGGATTCACAACAGCGGTTCGGGAGAAATCCTCGCTCAGTCGTGGCTTGAAACCGATCCTGAAAATCCGGACCCCGGCAATCTGCCATTTGTAGTCACGCCGGCACTGGCGCGGATGTCGGGCAATGCCAAACAGTTGGTGCGGATCATTTATGCCGGCAGTGGGTTGCCCCAACATCGCGAGTCGGTTTATTGGCTCAACGTTCAGGAAATCCCGCAAACCGCTGATGAGAACGTCCTGCAAATTGCAGTGCGACAACGAATCAAATTGTTCTTCCGTCCAGCCGGGCTGCCCGGGGATCCGTTGGCGGCGGCGGAGCAACTGGAATGGCGGCTCATAGATGGCAATACGCTGGAAGTCAGCAACCCTGGGCCCTATTACGTCTCATTGATCCAGCTTGGTTTGCACCGCGGCACCACTCGTTTGCTGAGGGAGGAGAGCAGGATGCTGGCCCCGCTACAGCGGGTGAGGTTCCCCCTGGAACAGCCCGGAACGGGCGGTTCGGCAAACCTGAGGTTCGTCAGCATCAATGATTTCGGCGCCCAAGTGCCTTATCAGGCAGTCATTGCCAGTGACCGAATCAACCTGGCCACCCAGGCTTTCTCCCAACCTGAATAGCTTCTGCGCTATTCGGGTTTTCTGGTTTTCCCCTTTTCGAGCCGGGTGACTCCCGCTCTAAAGTCGCGCGCTGGACGAAAGGAATCGGCCGCGCACTGATACATCGCAATCGAGTGATACCTGCTAATGGAACGGCGAGAAAAATACAATAACGGACTGATCTCTGGATTGGCGCTGGCTGGCGGTGAACCGCTCAAACGCTCTGATACTCCAGTGGCTATTGCTTGCGCGATGCCGATGTTCGCAGTGACGGCTGTCAGCCTCGCGCTGGTATTTCCGTTTGCTGCAATAGCCGATCAGACTGCGGTGCAAGCCAGCAAAGGCCCGCAGCCCCCTGCACATGTGCGGTTCAACACCGCCTTCATCCAAGGCAGCGACCAACCGCCTGATCTCAAGGCATTCCTGGATGGCGCCAGTGTCGTGCCGGGCACTTATCGGGTGGATGTCTTCATTAACCGCGCCCTGAGTGGCCGACGGGATATCACGTTCAGCGCCAACCCGGCCACGGGGGCCATCGAGCCTTGTTTGACCCTGGACATGCTGATGCAGTTGGGCCTCGACCCCCAGCGGCTCGAGGGTGCGAACGCAGCCCAGCCATCTGACACCTGTTTCGATCTGCCAGCCAGGATCGAGTTCGCGCACATCGACTATCAACCCAATAACCTGAGGCTCAATATCAGCGTGCCCCAGGCGGCGATGTCCCGCAGTGCAAAGGGCTATGTTCCACCCGAACTGTGGGACGAGGGCCAAACCGCAGGCTTTCTCAATTACAGCTTCAGCGGATCGCGCCGCAGTCAGCGAGGACAGAGCGCCGATCAGTATTACCTCGGTCTGCGCAATGGTCTGAATCTGGGGGCCTGGCGCCTGCGCAATGAGTCTTCGCTGGTCTATGGCGACGCTCAACCTTATCGATTTCGCAGCAACCGCACCTTCGTGCAACGCGACGTGACGGCGTTCAATAGCCAATTGACACTCGGTGAAATCTTCACCGATTCACAGGTGTTCGACAGTGTGAGATTCCTCGGCGCGTCGCTCGCATCCGACGAGGGCATGTTGCCCGACAGCCTGCGCAGCTATGCGCCGATCATTCGCGGGATTGCCGAAACCAATGCCATCGTAGAGGTTCGGCAAAACGGCTTCATGCTCTACAGCGGTAACGTTTCCCCCGGCCCGTTCGAAATCTCCGATATCTACCCCAGTGGCTCCAACGGAGATCTGGAAGTGACGGTGATCGAAGCCGACGGCCGCAGGCGCGTGTTCATTCAGGCCTATGCGTCTCTGCCTATCATGGTGCCCGAAGGTGCCTTTCGCTACAGCCTGGCGGCGGGTGAATACGACAGCAACCAGGGCAACGGCGTAGCACCGCATTTCGCCAGCGGCACGCTGATCTATGGTCTGAGCGACCGTGTCACCGGCTTTGGCGGGATGCAGATGGCCGAGGCGTACCAGGCCGGCAACCTGGGGACGGGTATCAATACCGGGTTTGGCGCGGTGTCGGCGGACGTCACGCACTCGATAAGCCAGCAACGCGAGCAAACCCTGAGCGGACAAAGCGTGCGTCTGCGCTACGCCAACACCCTGCAGATGACCCACACCACCCTAGCAGTTGCCGGTTACCGGTACTCGACAGATCAGTACCGAACCTTCGACGAGCACGTCGATGAACTGAGCGCCCGTAGCGGCCGTTACGGTTCCGGACGGGCCAAGGATCGAGTGGAACTCAACGTCACCCAGGCCTTGCCCGATGTTTCAGGTTCGCTGACGTTGACCGGGTCCGAGCAACGCTATTGGGACAGAACCGGCAAAACCCGGCAGTTGTATATGTCCTACAACGCCAGCTGGCATTCGCTCAGTTACAACCTGTCAGTGGAGCGCAATCAGACTTTCGATAGAAGCGGGCAAAGCGAAACAGACAATCGCATCGCGTTGACTGTCAGCTTTCCACTGGGTAGCAATCCGGGCGCATCGCGGGTGTCCTTCAATGCCGTGCGTGACAGCGCCGGCGACTACAACGCCCAGGCCGGACTCAACGGGCAATTCTTTGAAGACCGGGACACGTTCTACTCCGTTCAGGCCGGACACGATAACCGCTCCGGTTCCTCGGGCTTTGGCAAACTCAACACCACTACGCCTTACGGCCGCTTCGACGTCGGCTACGGGCAGGGCTCGCAATACCGGACGGTTTCTGTCGGCGCGGCAGGCTCGGTTGTGGCCCACGCCGGGGGTGTCAACCTGGGACAGACGCTGGGAGAAACGTTCGCCTTGATTCAGGTAAAGGACGTCGACGGCGCCAGGCTCGCCAATTACAGCAACGTGCAGACAGCGGGAAATGGGTTTGCCGTTTTGCCCTATGCCCAGCCGTACAGAACTAACTGGATCAGTCTGGACACCCGCCAGCTGGGTGCCGATGTCGAGCTGGAGAACGCCGTGACGCAGATCGTCCCACGACGGGGCGCGATGCCGCTGGTGGCGTTCAAGGCCGCTGTCGGGCGCCGAGTGCAGTTTGAACTGCGCCGCGCCGATGGCAATAAATTACCCCTGGGCGCGGTGGTGGAGGATGAGCGCGGCAAGGTGCTGGCGGCAGTCGATCCCACCAGTCGCGCGCTGGTGCTGAGCGATGAAGATCATGGGGTGATCAAGGTTAGCTGGTCCGATCAGCATTGCAGCGCAGCGTTCAGCCTGCCGCCCAAAGATCCGGCGCGCACCTATGAACGACTTAAGGTGGTGTGCCAATGACCACGGTCAAATGGGTCGGCATCTTTTGTCTCGCAATGCTGTTCAGCAGGTACTGCCAGGCTGCGGTTGCTCTGGCGGGCACTCGACTGGTCTTTGATGGCCGCTATCGAGAGGTCAGTATTCAGGCGAGCAACCTCAGCGGCAAAGAGGTGCTGTTGCAGGCTTGGCTGAGTACTCCGGGCGAGTCGGCCGAGCCGGAAAATCTCCCCTTCGTCGTCACCCCGCATCTGGTCCATTTGCCCGCGCAAGGCAAGCAGTCGTTGCGTCTGCTGTACGAGGGCGTGGGGATGCCTATTGAGCGTGAGTCCCTGTTGCACCTTTACGTGATGGAAATCCCCCGGCGCAGCGACGCGCAACAGCAGCTGACGATTGCGGTGCGCCAGCGCATCAACGTGTTTTATCGACCGCCGGGGTTGAACGGTAATCCGGCTGATTCAGTGCATGGACTGTTATGGCAGCGGACGCAGGAACCGGGTGCAGAGGCCCGTCTGCACGTGCGCAATACCACGCCTTTTCATGTGTCGCTGCTGGCGTTGCGAATCGATGGCCAGCCCGTCCGGGATGACTGGCTGATCAAGCCTGGAGAAACGGCGTCTGTGCCGCTTGCCGGGGAAGTTCGCGGGACGCGGCTTGCGTTCAGGGCGCTGACCGACTACGGCGGCCAGCGCGAGTTTTGCGCGCAGTTGGGCGGCACCAGGCCTGCGGCTGCGCAATCGATGACAGGGACGTCGAATTCATTGATAGGGAAATGTTGAGTATGAAAACGCGTTTTCTAACCTTTCGAGTGTTCCTTTTCGGGCTCATTTCAATGGTGACCTCTACCGGTGCCCTGGCCATGACTTGCAAGACGCAAGGGTCGGGCGAGGCGATCATCCACGCCGACCTTGGCAGTTCGGTTGCGATTCCCGCCTCGCTTTCCGATGGCGCTGTGGTCTGGCGATCCGAACGCCTGAATATTGCGGTCGTGTGTGCCAAGGACAGTCAACCGGGTATCGCCGAAGAGGTCTCCGTTTATCTCAATCCAGAGAATCTTCTGGTGGGGGAAGGCATCCGCGCGGGTCTGACGCTTGACGGAATCGATCATGTGGAGAGTCAGGGACGCATCGGCACGCAGCACATTTTGCCAGCGTGCCAGGAGAACGAGTCGAACATGGACGCTTGCCCCAAAGTCAGTTTCACTCTGCCGTTTTCGGTGTTCATTCAGAAGTTCGGCCCCACCCCGCCTTCCGGAGTGGCGAGCAATTTGCTGGACTATCGAATGTTTCAGCTCGATAGCTCGCTAGGGCTCAACCCCGTTCCCGGCAACAACCTCAATTACGTCATAAATAACCTCACGGGGCTGCGCTTCATCGCCTGCGACGCTGAGCTGCGAGTGATGCCGGAAGTCGTAGAGTTCGGGCAGGTCGCCATCCGGAATGTCCAGGTCGGGAAAGTGGCCGATTTTCGCCGCTTCGCCCTGGCTACCAGTCGAACCTGCGATTCACCATTCAGTCTGGACGCGCGGTTTACCCCGGTCACCGGCGTGTTGTCTGGTGATGTGTTGGTGCCCGTCAACAACAAGAGCGTCGGTATCCGAATCGTTCCGGCCCAGGGCGGCAAGCCGTTTCCCTACAACGAACCCTTTCACCTGAACGATCTGCTGGGTGGCAACTATTCAGCCACGGCAGACTTCAACGCCGAACTGCTTTGGCAAACAGACACCCCGACCCCAGGACCTTTTGAAGCCGAAGTGATGGTGGATTTGTTCTACAAGTAACCCGCCGGCAAGACCCGATGAGAGGGCGTGCACCAACAGGCAGGCGCGGGGGGATTGAGGTATGCTGCGCGGCCTTTTGGGTGTTAGCCCGTTTCTTGTCGACCGTACCCCGTTTTTTGGAGCTTTCATGACCACTTCTGAACATACGCCTGCTCCCGAGACCGTCGACAACGCGGCATCGGATACGCCGGACAAAGCTGACATCCCGGCCTTCAGCTTTCCCTTCAAACCGGGCGAGCTGTTACAAGCCAAGAAGGATCAGGGCTGGTACCAGAAGGGCGGCAAATCCAACCACGAAAAGCGTCCGGGCGCTGCGCCTGCGGGCACTCGCCGGTCGATGGGTAAGCGCTGAGATTCAGTGCGATCTGTAGGAGCGAACCTGTTCGCGAGGCTGTACACGCTTGTCTCGCCAGCAAGTTGGCTCCTACAGACCCCAAGCTGCTCATCCTTCTTTACGAAAACTCTCCCGATACTGCGTCGGCGTCACCCCCAGACGCTGGCTGAAGATCAGCCGCATGCGTGCCGCGCTGCCGAATCCACAGTGATACGCCACCGCCTTGATCACCATGTCGCTGCCTTCCAGCAAATGCCGGGCGGCGTCGATTCTGGCGCGTTGCACGAATTCAGCCGGAGTAACTTTGGCGTCGCGGGCAAAGATTCGCGCAAAACTGCGTGGGCTCATCGACACGACTTCGGCCAGGCGCCGGACTGAAAACGATTCGCCGATGTGCTCCATCACGTAGCGCTGAATCTTCGCCACGGGCGATTCGTCCTCAACCGACGCCGTCAGGTACGGGCTGAATTGCGATTGCCCGCCCTGACGCTGGGCAACCACCAGCAGGCGCTTGGCCACCGACAGTGAAATCGCCGCGCCGTGGTCCTGCGCCACCAGCGCGAGCGCCATGTCGATACCGGCGGTGACTCCCGCCGACGTCACCAACCCGCCGTCGCGCACATAAATGCGATCCGGCTGCACCTGCGCCAGCGGAAATTGATCGGCCAATTGCTGCGCATGGCTCCAATGGGTCGCCGCCTGTTTGCCATCGAGCAACCCGGCATGGCCAAGGATAAAGGCGCCGGTGCAGATCGAGCCATAACGCTCGGCATTCGGCACGGCTGCATTGAGCCATGCGGTTATCTTCGGCATCGCCGGCGATTCCGGGAGCAATGGCCCGCCTGGCACCAGCACCACATCGAATTCAGTCGGCGCCTGGTCGATCTCATATTGCGCACCCAGCGGCATGCCGTTGGAGGCAAGAATCGGATACGGCTCGGCACCCACAGTGACGATGCGATAGCCATCCTGTGCGGGGACAAACCGGTTGGTCTCGGCAAACACATCCAGGGGGCCGGCAACGTCCAGCGACTGCACGCCAGAGAACAGCACAATCGCAACGCTTTTCATCGGCAGGCCTCAGGCACTTTGTAGAGGGATGAACATATAGCCCGACGGCTCACCTGTCTCCAGTTGTGCGCCAGCTTGGCGCAGCGTGTGTTCAACCTCGTCGCCGACCACGCGAAAACGCCAGTCGGGCGTTGAGGTAACGGGGTTCTCGGCGCTTTGTTCGGCCGCCGCCATAAATGCATTCATGTCCGGGAGATAGGCCACAAAGCCGTTGCCTTTGAGCGCCGTGGTGCGAATACCCAGCGTGGCGCAGATGGCCTCCTTGCGCCCGATGTCATCACGGTCGGCCTGTCTGGACTGCTCAATGAGTGCCATCAGCCGGTGATCGACCAACGCATTGCCTACGATCAGCTCGGGCCCCTGGGTCCAGGCCTCTGGCGGGCAATCCTTGGCTTCGGGGCGCAGTGGAATGTGTGGGTTGATTTCCATCGGATAAATCCGACATACCAAAGGCCGACGTTCGTAGATACGGCAGAGGTCTTGGGCGTCAAGATTTCGACACCGCCCGGCATTGAAGGCGGCAAAGGTGATGGCGACGTGGGCGTGAGCCGACCCGCTGGTGACAGGTTGCGAACGGCGTGCCGCGTGGGTGCGCTGTTCCGCGCAAATGCCGTAGCCATCAGCCATGAACGCTTCGGTCAGGACAATCAGCGAACCGCCGTCCACAGCCCACTGTATTGCTTCGCTGAGTGTGAGGGGAACGTGGTGATCGGTGCAGCATTTGCCGCACCCTACGCAGGAAAACTGAGTATCCATTGTGAGAAATAACCTGACTGCACCTGAAACCATGAACCCGGATAACCGCTGGCAATCTGTCACTGCCAAGGCTTGTCCGGTACTGATCAGGATGTGCAGCAAGTTATGCGCCAGTCACAGTAGGGCTGCGACTGGGCTGGGCGATAGCCGTTACTTTTTGGGCAGCGTGGTCAGGTTGTCCCACTCGGTGCTGACGGCTTTCTTGTTCTTGCGGTCGTAAAGGCACAGCTCGGTACCGGCCTTGTTTTTCATGAACGCCTGTTTGTACTGGCCCTTTATCAGCAGGGCGTTGTAGCCAACAGAGTCATCGAACAGTGCGGATGTGCCGGCAGGCTTGGCGTTTTTCAGTTGGCTGGCTTTGACACAGCTATCGATGACGGCTTTGTCCAGCGCGTTCCATGCTTCGGTGCTGGAAGCGTTCGCCTGGCTTGCGAATCCGGCCAGGGCAAGCAGCAGCACAGTGGTGGTTTTCATATGAATCTCCATGGGGGGCGTTATCCCGTGAGGGGTGACAAGCGGATTAGAGTCCTTCAGGCCGAATCCAGTTCGCCGCGGCGCACATATTCCATGCCGGCTCGTTCGTACAAGCGTCTGGCGGTCAGATTGCTTTCCATCACCTTGAGATCGACGTGGTGCTCTTGTCGTTGGTAAAACGCACCGAATGCGTGTTCCAGCAACCGCTGGCCCAAGCCTCTTCCCTGCGCGCGAGGATGCACCACCAGATTGCGAATGAAGGCGCTGGTCCAGCACTGCGCGACAGCTACGACGCCCGAGCCGTCTTGCACAGCGAACACCAACTGCCGGTCGAACTCAGGGTCTGTGTTGAAGCTGTCGAGCCAGCTTTGAAGGTCTGCCACCCGTCCGCCCCCGTGCTGGCGACCGAGTACCAGCAACTGGTGGATGTGGGGGGCATTTTGCGCAGTGAACGGGGCGATGCGCAGCGGCGTCGGCCATTGCACCGTCTCGGGGGCCTGCGAAAGGTCTCTGCGCATCAGCCAGTAATGGCTGGCGGACGTGTCGTCCGGGTTGGGCTTCAGATGCCCTGTGCTTCTACCGTACGCGCGGCTTCGATCAAACATCGTGTCAGCTCTGGTGATGAAAACTTGGTCAGGACAGCGTTCGCTCCCGCCGTCTTGGCTTTTTCGGCGTTCATCGCGCTGTCCAGAGAAGTGTGCAGCAGAACGTACAGCTCTTGGAAGTCGGGCGTTTCGCGTAGCGTTCGGGTGAAAGCGTATCCATCCATTTCAGACATTTCGATATCCGACACCACGACGTTGATTTGCGCGTCGGTCCCTTGCAGTTCGAGTAACTGATCAATTGCTTCTTTGGCACTGCGCGCGGTATGGCATTCCACGCCCAGACTGCGCAGCGTGATCACCGATTGTTGCAGCGCGACCTGGCTGTCATCGACCACCAGAATCCGCGCATTGGCCAGTACTTTGGCGTCTTGCGCACTCAGTTCGGTGGGCTCAGCGGTAACCCGGGCCGGAGCGATGCCGTGGATGACTTTCTCGATATCCAGCACTTGTACCAGCGTGCCGTCCACTTGAGTCACGCCGGTAATGAATGAGCGGTTTCCAGCGCCGAAGGGCGGTGGGCGGATGTCCGTGGTCAGGCAGTGGACAATCTTGCTTACCGCCTGCACATGTAAACCCTGCTTGGAGCGGCTGACATCGGTGACGATCAGGCAGCCCCCGTTAGGGTCTTCCAGAGGACGTTCGCCGATGGCCCGGCTCAGGTCGATCACCGATAAGGCCGTGCCGCGCAACGTCGCGACGCCTTTGACGTGTGGGTGCGATTCGGGCAACCGGGTCAGGGGAGGGCAGGGGATGATTTCGCTGACCTTGAGCAGGTTGATCGCCATCAACTTGCCGCTGCGCAGCGTGAAGAGCAGCAGCGAGAGTGAATCTGCGCGGACATTCGTGGACATAGAGGCCTTCTGACATGAGTTGTCGGCTGCACGCGGCGGCAAACAGCTTTCGATGCCGTGTTATCGACTTGAGCAGGTCAGGCTTTAACGGTTTCGCTCGCAAGCCTGTAGAAGGGCCTTTTATCAGCCATCCACTTCGGGGTCGAAAAGACTTCACGTTGTCCTAATGACCGCGTCAGGCCTTTTGTCAAAATGACTAAAAACTGTTAACCAACTGAAATTAAACGAAATTATTCATGGCACGATTTCTGATATCGCACAGTTAACTTTTACATCCCTGTCAGGAGTTAGCCATGTTGAATGCCCAGGATCGTGCCATTGTCAAAGCGACCGTTCCCCTGCTCGAAAGCGGCGGTGAAGCACTGACCACCCATTTCTACAAAATGCTGCTCAAGGAGCATCCCGAGGTTCGCCCCTTGTTCAATCAGGCCCACCAGAGCAGTGGGGACCAGCCCCGTGCCTTGGCCAATGGTGTGCTGATGTATGCCCGGCATATCGATCAACTCGAGCAGTTGGGCGATCTGGTTGCCAAGATCATCAACAAGCATGTGGCCCTGCAGATTCTTCCTGAGCACTATCCATTGGTCGGCGGATGCCTGTTACGTGCGATCTCGGAAGTACTGGGCAGCGAAATCGCTACCCCTGAAGTCATCGATGCCTGGGGTCGCGCTTACCAGCAACTGGCAGACATCCTTATCGGCGCCGAAGAAAGCATCTACGACGAAAAAGAGCACGCAGTGGGCGGCTGGCGCGGGCCCCGCGAATTCAAGATCGCCAATAAAGTCCGGGAAAGCGCAGAAATCACCTCGTTCTACTTCGCCCCGGCGGACGGCAAACCGATCCTGGATTTCACCGCAGGTCAGTACATCGGCATGCGGCTGTTTCTGGACGGCGAGGAGATCCGCCGCAATTACTCGCTGTCTGCGCTGGCTGGCAACAATCAGTACCGCATCAGCGTCAAGCGCGAACCTGGTGGCCGCGCGTCCAACTATCTGCATGACAACCTGCACGTCGGTGACAGCATCAATCTGTTCACGCCATCCGGTGATTTCACCCTCGTTCACAATGACAAGCCGCTGGTGTTGATCAGTGGCGGGGTAGGTATTACGCCAACGCTGGCCATGCTGGAAGCGGCCTTGTTGACCGAGCGCCCGATTCACTTCATCCACTGCGCCCGTAATGGCGGGGTACATGCGTTTCGTGACTGGATTGAAGACCTTGCCGGCAAACATCCGCAGCTCAAGCGGTTTTACTGCTATGGCGAAGATGACGGTGTCAGTCCCGCCGCACATGCCGTTGGTCTGCTGGATCAGGCGCGTCTTGAGCAATGGCTGCCGGCTGATCGCGACCTGGACGCGTACTTCCTTGGGCCAAAGGGGTTCATGGCAGTGATGAAGCGCCAGCTAAAGGCTGCGGGCGTACCTGATAGTCAGAGCCGCTTTGAATTCTTCGGTCCGGCATCCGCTTTGGAGTGAATCAGAAGTGCGCCCTCCTGCGGCAATACGCCGCACGCTTCTATATATATAGAGGCGTATTATTTTGGGGTGGCTTTCTGATCGGTGCAAACACGCAAAACCGGTGAAGATGCTCCAGAGATTTTTAACCTTTGGCCTGGTGGCAATCAGAGATTGTCCAGGCAGGATGTCTATGTCAGTTGCCATTTGCCCGGCAAAACGTTCCGTATGGCGCAGATCGATTGAGTTGCGCTCAACTGAACCTGATGATTGCCCCCGGCGCGGGGAGACGAGGCGGTGGTAAGCTCTCGTCCGGTTTGGGCATCGAGCCCCGATAGGCATGGACTTCCTTTCAAAGGGTATGTGAATGAGCGACAACACGTTTTATCTGCGGCGCGAAAAACAGTTTCTGGTTTTGCTCGGTATTGTCTGCCTCGCCTTGATCGGCGGTGCGTTGTATATGCAGGTGGTACTCGGTGAGGCGCCGTGCCCGCTGTGCATTCTGCAGCGCTACGCATTGCTGTTCATTGCGGTCTTCGCGTTTATCGGTGCGGCCATGCCTGGACGGGTAGGCGTCACGATCTGCGAAGCGCTGGTCACCCTCAGTGCAGTGGGTGGAATTGTTGCGGCGGGGCGTCACGTCTACATTCAGACTCACCCGTCCGAGAGCTGTGGTATCGATGTATTGCAACCGATCGTTGACGGCTTGCCGCTGGCCTCGCTGTTCCCGCTCGGGTTTCAGGTGGGTGGGTTCTGCGAGACGCCATATCCGCCAGTTCTCGGATTGTCCTTGGCGCAGTGGGCGCTGATTGCATTCGTTTTGACAGTAATCCTCGTTCCGGCTGGAATTATCCGGAACCGCCGAAAAGCTCGATGATTACAAAGTGTTGCGTAAGTATTGGCCCCGAATCCATTAAGAAACCCGGGGCAGGCAGGTGTTTTTCAGGCGTGATTTATGGTCGCATTTTTACAGTTTCGGAAATTAACTGTTGCGCAATAAGTCATAGTCAATAAAACTTTACGTATCTACAATCGCCCCCACTTAACGCCAGCAAGCTTGACTGCTAGCGGAAAATGAGGTCAGAAAGCGTGTTTGCGCTGCTGTAGACGCCATTTTGGACGGCCTCATGTATCAAATTCAGAATGTCTGCGCCAAAAGGAATTGGTCTGCGAAGGCCGTTGCCACCATTCGAATAAGAAACCACAGCTAAACCCGGATTTGTTACGAGGCTCTCCAGCTTCATGACAGGCCCCTGTTCAATCCAAAAAATTTGCCAGCACCTGGCAGGGTGAAGTGTTGGCGGTCGAAACCCAACTGCGATGCGAAAGCTGCTTTTAGAGGTCGTGAGATGAGTAAAAAAAGGTACCCCAGGTTGTTTGGTTTCTTGGCGCTTTTCAGCATGCTCCTGCTCAGCGGGTGCGATTACACCCTGCTGGACCCCAAGGGCCATATCGGCGTTCAAGAGCGTGACCTGATCGTCACGGCTACGTTGCTGATGTTGCTGGTGGTCGTTCCGGTCATCTTCATGACCATCATCTTCGCCTGGAAATACCGCGCGACGAACAAGGCCGCCACCTACACCCCTGACTGGGCGCATTCAACCAAGATCGAACTCGTAATCTGGCTGGTGCCCCTGGCTATCATCATCGTGCTGGGTTACATCACCTACACCTCGACTCACGCGCTGGACCCTTATCGTCCGCTCGAGTCCGACGTGAAGCCTGTCACTATCGAAGTGGTTGCGCTGGACTGGAAGTGGCTGTTCATCTACCCGGAACAGGGCATCGCTACCGTCAACAAAATCGTGTTCCCGGCCAACACGCCGATCAATTTCCGCATCACCTCTGATTCGGTCATGAACTCGTTCTTCATTCCTGCACTGGGTGGCCAGATCTACGCGATGGCCGGCATGCAGACCAAGCTGCACTTGATCGCCAATGAAAACGGCGAGTTCGATGGCATCTCCGCCAACTACAGCGGCGCAGGTTTCACCGGCATGAAGTTCAAGGCAACTGCAACCTCTCAGGCTGATTTCGACGCTTGGGTTGCCGATGTCAAGAATTCACCTAAACAGCTGGCAACGGCTGAATACGCTGCATTGGCCAAACCTAGCGAACGGAACCCCGTTGAACTCTACTCCACGGTCACTCCTAACCTGTTCCAGATCATCATCGATAAGTATGAAGGTATGAAACCGGGCAAGGTTGTCCACGAGAAGAAAGAAGTGGCCGGTATGGAAGGGATGGACATGGGCAAGCAATCAGCTGCTGGGGCAGAGGAGTAAACGATGTTTGGTAAATTAACTCTGGATGCGATTCCGTTCCACGAACCGATAGTCATGATCACGATCGCCATGATCGCTATCGGTGGTTTGGCGGTTTTCGGTCTGATCACGTATTTCAAGAAATGGACCTACCTGTACACCGAGTGGTTGACCTCAGTCGACCACAAGAAAATCGGTGTCATGTACATCATCATCGCAATGGTCATGCTGCTTCGCGGTTTCGCCGACGCCATCATGATGCGTTCGCAGCTGGCACTGTCCACTGAAGGCTCACCGGGCTATCTGCCGCCTGAGCACTATGACCAGATCTTCACCGCTCACGGTGTGATCATGATCATCTTCATGGCGATGCCATTCTTCACCGGCCTGATGAACATTGTTCTGCCACTGCAGATCGGTGCCCGTGACGTTGCATTCCCGTTCCTGAACTCCTTGAGCCTGTATCTGCTGATCTCCGGCGTGATTCTGGTCAACGTGTCTCTGGGTGTCGGCGAATTCGCTCGTACCGGTTGGGTAGCCTATCCGCCTTTGTCCGAACTGGGCTACAGCCCAGGCGTGGGTGTTGATTACTACATCTGGGCTCTACAGCTATCAGGACTCGGGACAACGCTCACCGGGGTTAACTTCCTTGTGACCGTACTGAAGATGCGCGCACCTGGCATGAAACTGATGGACATGCCGATCTTCACCTGGACCTGCACCTGGGCAAACGTCCTGATCGTGGCATCGTTCCCGATTCTGACTGCAACCCTGGCTCTGCTGACGCTTGACCGCTACATGGACTTCCACATTTTCACGAACGAATTGGGTGGTAACCCGATGATGTACGTGAACCTGTTCTGGGCGTGGGGTCACCCTGAGGTTTACATCCTGGTGTTGCCGGCTTTCGGGGTCTTCTCCGAGGTCATTTCCACGTTCACCGGCAAGCGCCTGTTCGGCCACCACTCGATGATCTACGCCAGTGGCGCGATCACTGTCTTGGGCTTCATGGTCTGGCTGCACCACTTCTTCACGATGGGCTCGGGTGCAAGCGTCAACGCCTTCTTCGGTCTGGCAACGATGCTGATTGCGATCCCGACGGGTGTGAAGCTGTTCAACTGGCTGTTTACGATCTACCAGGGCCGCCTGCGCTTCACCGCGCCAGTACTCTGGACCCTGGGCTTCATGGTGACCTTCTCGATCGGCGGCATGACCGGCGTTCTGCTGGCCATTCCAGGTGCTGACTTCGTGCTGCACAACAGCCTGTTCGTGATCGCTCACTTCCACAACGTGATCATCGGCGGTGCGGTCTTCGGTTACATCGCAGGCTTCGCGTTCTGGTTCCCTAAAGCGTTCGGTTTCACCCTGAACGAGAAGTGGGGCAAGGCAGCGTTCTGGTTCTGGATCTCCGGTTTCTACGTGGCCTTCATGCCGCTGTACGCACTGGGCTTCATGGGCATGACCCGTCGTCTGAACACCACTGACAATCCAGACTGGACTCCGTACCTGCACATCGCCTTCTATGGCGCCGTGCTGATCGCAATCGGCATCGCCTGCCAGTTGATCCAGATCTACGTCAGTATTCGTGACCGCGAGCAAAACCGCGATCTGACTGGCGACCCGTGGAATGCCCACACACTGGAATGGTCCACCTCGTCGCCACCACCGTTCTACAACTTCGCTGAAATGCCGAAAGCTGAAGAAATCGACGCGTTCTATGCAGCCAAGCGTGACGGTGAAGCGTACAAGGTTCCTGCTCACTATTCGGATATCCACATGCCGAATAACACCGCCAGCGGCATGATCATTGGCCTGCTGCTGACCGTGTTTGGTTTCGCGATGATCTGGCACATCTGGTGGCTGGCAATCGTAGGCCTGGGTGGCGCTATCGTGTACTTCATCATCCATGCATCACGTGACGATCAGGGCTATATGGTTCCTGCTTCGGAAGTGGCACGCATCGAAGGCGAACAGCACAAGATTCTCGCCTCGGTCCGCAATGCCCAGGCAAACACTCCTGTCAACAAGCTGGAGCAGGCATAAACAATGTCCAACTTAGTATTTGAAGGTGCTAAAGGTCATGACCACGGTCATGACCATGCCCACGATCATCATGACGCCGGCGAGATGAAAATCTTCGGCTTCTGGATCTACCTGATGACGGACTGCATTCTGTTCGCGTCGATCTTCGCCGCTTACGCAGTGCTGGTTAACAACGTCGCAGGCGGTCCATCGGGCCACGATATTTTCGAACTGCCTTACGTGCTGGCTGAAACGGCGTGCCTGCTGCTCAGCTCCATTACCTACGGCTTCGCCATGCTGGCGATGCATAAAGGCAACAAGGCGGGCGTTCTGGGTTGGTTGTTCGTGACCTTCCTGTTCGGCCTGGGCTTCATCGGCATGGAAATCAACGAGTTCCACATGTTGATTTCCGAAGGTTACGGTCCTAACCGCAGCGGCTTCCTGTCGGCGTTCTTTACGCTGGTCGGTACCCACGGCGTGCACGTCACCAGTGGTCTGATCTGGATGGCTGTCATGATGTATCAGGTCCAGAAGCACGGCTTGACGCCTGGCAATGCCACTCGCCTGAGTATGCTCAGCCTGTTCTGGCACTTCCTGGACGTGGTCTGGATCTGTGTGTTCACCGTTGTCTACCTGATGGGGACCATTTAAATGGCAAATTCACATCAACACGCTGACGACGCCCACGCAGGCCACGGCAGCATGAAGAGCTACATGATCGGCTTCGTACTGTCGATCATCCTGACTGCGATTCCGTTTGGTCTCGTGATGGTTCCGACCCTCTCGAAAGTCGCGACCTTGTGGATCGTGCTGGTTTTCGCGGTGGTTCAGGTACTGGTTCACCTGGTGTACTTCCTGCACCTGGACCGCTCGGCGGCACAACGTAACAACGTGGTTGCCTTTGCCTTCGCAGGCTTGGTCATCTTCCTGCTGGTTGGCTTGTCGGTCTGGATCATGTTCAGCATCCACACCGCCATGATGGCGCACTGAGGGAACCCCTGATGTCACTGAAGCACTTTATCCAAATCACCAAACCGGGGATCATTTTCGGTAACGTGCTTTCGGTGGCAGGTGGCTTTTTTCTGGCTTCCAAAGGGCATGTCGATATCGGTCTGTTTCTGGCAGCGATGATCGGCACTTCATTGGTGGTAGCGTCCGGGTGCGTCTTCAACAACTGCATCGATCGTGATATCGATGTGAAGATGGAACGCACCAAGAACCGCGTGCTGGTTCAGGGGCTGGTGTCTCTGAACATGGCTTTGCTGTTCGCCACGGTGTTGGGTGTCGTCGGTGTCGGCCTGCTCTATACCAAGGCCAACCCGTTGGCAGCATTGTTTGCAGTGATCGGGTTTGTGATTTATGTCGGGTTCTACAGCCTGTACCTCAAGCGCAAATCAGTTCACGGCACGCTGGTCGGTAGTTTGTCGGGGGCCATGCCTCCGGTTATCGGCTACGTGGCGGTAAGCAACTCTTTCGACCTGGCTGCCCTGACCTTGCTGGTCATGTTCAGCCTGTGGCAGATGCCTCACTCGTACGCCATCGCGATCTTCCGCTTCAATGACTACCTGGCTGCTTCGATTCCGGTATTGCCGGTCAAGCGTGGCATCCGGGTTGCCAAGCTGCACATCCTGATTTACATCCTGGCATTTCTGCTGGCGACGTTGATGTTGACCTTCGGCGGTTACGCCGGGCTCAATTACCTCGCCGTTGCCGCAGCCATGGGTATGTACTGGTTGTACATGGCCTGGACTGGCTACAAGGCCAAAGATGATGTGGTTTGGGCACGCAAGCTGTTCGTGTTCTCGATCTTCACCATCACGGCGTTGAGCGTGGCGATGTCATTGGACTTTCAGGTAACCAAAGAGCTGCTGGTGACTTACGCCGCGCCTTGATTGCTCTGATCTGAAACATAAAAGCCCCGTCATTCGAAAGAGTGACGGGGTTTTTTATTGCCTGTTTCATTGGGGTAAAAGGCTTTATCTGTAGGCTTGCTCTTACTTGCCGGCGAATCTGCCAATGACAAAGCCCCTCGGTTTGCAGCATCATGTATTCGTTATGTATCAGGATTGTCGCCAACGTTGCGTGATCCAGCCGTCTCGCTATACAAAAACGAATTATGACTGATCAAAAAACTTCAGGATTTGCGCAAGCGACAGATTCGATGCCTCTCGTGTCGATCATTGCGCCCTGCTATAACGCGGAAAAGTACCTGGAAGCCGCCCTCGACAGCATTTTTGCGCAAGACTACGGCAACTTTGAAGTCATCATCGTTGACGATGGGTCCACCGATAAAAGCGTAGCGATGCTTCAGGCGCTGCAAGCCAAATACGATTTTCAGCTTTACTCTCATCCTAATCAGGGCGTAAGCGCAACGCTTAACCTTGGCCTCAAATACGCTAAAGGCGTATACGTCTCCACCCCGGACCTGGACGACATCATGCTCCCGTCCTCTGTGCGTATTCGCGCGCAGTACCTGGACGAGCACCCCGAAGTCGGGTGCGTCGGAGCGCTGATCGTGTATATGGACAGCGACGGCAATGACACAAAAACCCAGAAGCTCGACGGAATCAAAGCCTTGAGTTTCGATGAAATCCTGGGCGATGCGCTGGTAGTCGGCGCGCCGGTGTCGTTGTACCGCATGGATGCGCTCAAGGCTGCCGATTTCTATGATCCCGAGATCAGGGTTCAGGATTTCCAGATGACCCTGAGAATCGCGTATCAGGGCTTTGGCGTCCACGTTCTGCCGGTGAGCGTCACCCGTTACCGGCGCCACCCCAACAACTTGTCGCGGCGCTACAAGGTTCTGCTGGATGCGGACCTGCGCACCATCGCTCCCTATCAAAGCCATCCTGCATACAGCCGAGCGCTCACGGCGATCATCAACAAGGCGTTGAAGTACGCGGTCGTGACAGACAAGAAGCACGCCTGGAGCCTGCTGCGCTCCATCCCGCTCCGGCAGTTCAACAAAACGACGCTGCGTCGATTCAAGCGCCTGCTGTTGCACCGTCAGCGCAGTTGATAGTTCGTCACCTGCGTCCTGTCATTCCCTTCGGACTTGTCAATGAAACTCCTCGAACTCCTCAAAGCGCGTAAAACCCGAAAACGATTGCGTCAGATGGACAAGCTCGAACGAGCTGCGGAAAAGATTCGGCTGCGCTATCCGCACTACGAGGTCGGTACCGGTACGTACGGAATTCCTGAAGTGTTCGAGTTTGGCGACAAGACGATTCTGCGCGTGGGCTCCTATACGTCAATCGCAGCCGGTGTGCGGATTTTGCTCGGGGGCGAGCACCGCACTGACTGGCTGACCACTTATCCATTCCCGGCGATGATGAGCGGCCTTGAAGACATCAAGGATTACGCGCCGAGCAAAGGCGATGTAGTGATCGGCAGTGATTGCTGGATTTGCGCTGATGCGATGATTCTTTCGGGGGTCACCATCGGTCATGGCGCGATTGTCGCGGCAGGGGCGGTCGTCGCTCGGGACGTTGCCCCATTCGCCGTGGTCGGCGGCAACCCCTGCAAATTCATTCGCTGGCGATTCGATGAAGACTTGCGTCAGCGATTGTTGAGCGCTGCCTGGTGGGACTGGCCCATGGAGGAGGTGAAATCCGTGGCGCGCATGCTGTCAGGTTCGGACATGGAGGCCTTTCTGGCGTATATCGAGGCGCGTCAGGTTTCGACAGCCTCCCGGCAGGCTGCCCATCAGGCCGTCACTCGTTAGGGGCTGATTCCTGAGCTTGGTGTGTGGTCTCCTTCGCAGGGCCGAGCACAATGGCCAGGTGGCGCAGGTCTTCGATCACCACGCTAAAGCTCTTGCCTGACGGGCTAGCCACCAGCGTACCCAGCGCGAATACGGTGAAGAAACGTACCTCATCGGCGTGGCTGAGTAATTCGCTGATATAGCGTGCAGAGCGATAGGCCTGCATCTGCGCGGGCGACACGTACAGCGTCACCAGTTTGCCCTGTAGACGATCGAAAAATTTGAATTTGAAGCCCGCCCCGTAGCGTTCTACCAGGCCGCCACCGTACAGCACGCGACGTTCATCGCCCGTCTGAGCGAATTTGATGTGACGGAAGTACGCACGCAATGTGGTTTCGCCCTGGCCGGATACGCGCAGGGTCAAAGCTGCGAACTCTTCTTTTGTCAGTTGGGCTTGTGCCTGTCGAAAACTGTCGACCAGTCGCTCGAAATTATTGGTGCGGGTTTCGTTGAGCCCTGGCTGCTTCGATGGTTTTGGCCCGTCAGCAGACACAGGGGACTGTGGTTCGGGTTTTCTGACCTCGTCTGAGAGGGCCGGGGCGGGTCCGGACTTCGTCTTCTCTTTGATCGCCGGATCGAATACATCGATGTAATCGTCCAGCTTGCGCTTGGCTTTGCGCAGCGCGCTTTGGTCCTCGGTTTCATCCGTAACCGCGGCATCTTGCGCAGCCTCTTCGTCGACCCACTCACACTCAGCAGTGTGTTCATAGCTGGGGTTGGCGCGGAAATGTGCAGCGACGAAGGTCGGGTTTTCCTGTGGCTTCACGTCGTACCGGACCCCGGTGATTTTCACCCCGCGCTCACGACAGGCCTCGGTGGAGCACAAGAAGCTGAACCGCGCGCGCGGTGGCTCCTGGGAGAAATACTCCCGCCGCGCCGCCACAATCGACAACTCGGCCTGCAGCTCGACGCAAAACGCGCGGGTGATGCTTTTGCTGGTCTTCATGAGGGGCATCGGGTCCGTGCCGAGGGTTTGAGGAATAATGGCGAAGGGGTTTGGTGCCGCAGTAGGCAGGTCAAACGTGCAACGTACCGGCCTTAATCACACTTCAGGTTTTAGGCGGCTCACTCCCCCGGCACCGCCAACCACTCACCCACCACCTTCTGATAAGCCCCGGTTGCCTTGCTCAGCTTGAGCCATTGATCGACGTAGCTTTTCCAGGCCACGTCGTCGCGGGGCAGCAGGTAGGCTTTTTCGCCGTATTGCATGTATTTCGCTGGATTGACGGTGCACAGGCCGGGCATGCGTTTTTGCTGATAGAGCGCCTCGGATGCGTCGGTGATCATCACGTCGGCCTGCTTGTCCAGAAGCGCCTGAAAGATGGTTTTGTTGTCATGGAAAGCCAGGTTGGCGTTGGGCAGATAGGCGTGCACGAATGCCTCGTTTGTTCCGCCCTGTGGTTCTATTACCCGCACGGAGGACTGATTGATCTGTTCCACGGTTTGGTAGCGCGCCTGGTCCTCGCAACGCACCAGCGGCACTTTGCCGTCGATGTCCAGGGTGCTGCTGAAAAACGCTTTCTTCTGACGCTCCAGCGTGACGGATATACCGCCTACACCGATGTCGCACTTGCCGGCCACCATGTCCGGCATCAGGGTTTTCCAGGTGGTCGGCACCCATTGCACCTTTACCCCCAGGCTCTGCGCCAACGACTGGGCCAGTTCGATGTCGATACCTTCGTACTGCCCGTCCGGGCGCAGAAACGTGTAGGGCTTGTAATCTCCCGTGGTGCACACCGCCAGTTGGCCCTGCTCAATGATTTTATCCAGATGCGAGGAAGACTCCTGCGCATGGGTGATGCTCGACAATCCCAGTAGTAAGCCAGCGGTAAGGCGCTTGTTCATGTGTCGATCCCTGTTCGATTTGGCCCTGCCGCTTGTTTTAAGGGGAAAACCGGCAGAAGGGAAGTCAGTCCCGGGATGATTTGAGCGCTTTGTTTTTTGCCCGGTAGTGCCGCACTAGCGCCACTGCACAAGCCAGCACGACAACCGCGATGGCTATCGGCAGGCGATACGGCTTGAGATTGCCAAGCATCTGCTCAAGAAACTGCCCCGCCCAGTAGCCAGCGCTGGCGAAGATCGTGGCCCAGACCACCGCGCCGATCAGGTTCACCACCGAGAAACGAATCGGCGACAGCCCACTTGCGCCGATCACCATCGGGCCCACCAGCCGCATGCCGTAGAGAAAACGTACCGAAAAAATAGAGGCGGTGGGGTAGCGCTCGATCAGCCCTGAAACGCGCTTGATCGCGGCGTCATGGCGATGCAGGCGCGGCAACAGTCGCGCCCCGAAATAACGTCCGGTCCAGAACAGGATCTGGTCGCCGAGCATGCCGGCAATACTTGCGTAGGCGATGACCGGCCAGAGACTCAAAATATGCTGGTGTGCCGCCATGCCACCGAGCAGCAGAATGGTTTCGCCTTCCAGCAGGCAGCCAACGAACACTGCCCAGTAGCCATATGTGGCAAGCAGATAATTGACGTCGATATGTTCAAACATACGGGATGAGCGGCCTTGAATGATGAGGGGACCGCAGGATATCCCGGCGGATTACGTAGTCCGCTTCCGGACTGCGCACGCCTTTCGACCCGACGCGTATCAGAACAGTTCTGTACCGTTGCCGGTAGGTGCGCAGGATGCAGGATACAAGTCCATTGCCGCCTAATCAGCGAATTCCGCCTCCAGCGCCGCGAGATCTTTCTCAATCACTTTCATCAACATTTCCCACTCGCCTTGGGTGCGCTTCAGTGCCTCGCCTTCGTGGGAGTAAAGGAAGTCGATGACATTGGCGGTCTCTTTGGTTCGGCTGGCGGGGCGAAATGCATCCATGCTCAGGACGCGCGCAAGCATGTCCAGTTCGGTCGCGTGATTGACCCACTGCCAGTTGTCCTTGATCACCACCTTGTCGAGTAAAACGCACTGCTTCTTGAAGGCGCGCAGGCTGAGGCCAAACGGGCTGGCACTGAGCAGTGAGGTGATCCGAGCGCCTTCGCTGTTTGCCTTATCGACCGCGTTGGGTCCGAAGAACCACTCGTTGAAGCTCACCTCGATTTCCCGAAATGCCACATTGGCCTCCCAGATGATTCCGAGGGCCTTGTTGTGAATCATCTCGTTTTTCCAGGCGCGATACGCTTTGAACGCAAGCCCGACCAGCCCTATCGCGGCCAGTGCCTGCACCAGTGCAGAGACTGAGTTGATGACGTCATACGCACGCGTCGAGCCCGAAATGCCCGCGCCGCTATAAGACTCGTAGAAGACCGCGCCCGTTATTGCCGCCAGGGCGAACAATGCGCAGTAAAAGCCAAACGCATAGGGATCTTTCATTATTGTTTTTATCCCATCAGCCAGGTTGAGAGGTTGGTCCAACGGCTATGGATCAGTCATATTTAAGGCTAGTAGAGATCAGGGAAATTTACAGGCGCACGGTGGGCAAAACGGCGGCGCCGGGAGGGAGGATGCGAGCGCCGCGGCCAGATGACACCCACAAAAAAACCGGCTCAAACGTGGCCGGTTTCATCGTTTTTCAAGTCTGGTAAGGACTTGAATTTGCTGCTGTTTGGTGCCCCGAGGGAGACTCGAACTCCCACTCCTTTCGAAAACGGATTTTGAATCCGCCGCGTCTACCAATTCCGCCATCAGGGCTCAATGGCGGCGAAGTATAGAGAGGGTCCGACCGTTGGTCAATCATGTTTCATGGTCAATTTTAACTATTTCCGCTAAACTTTCCGGCCCTGCTAGACGAACCCCATCATGCGTGTTGCTGACTTTACCTTCGAGCTCCCTGATTCCTTGATCGCTCGCCATCCTTTGGCCGAGCGACGCAGCAGCCGTTTGCTGACCCTTGATGGGGTGAGTGGCGCGCTGGCCCACCGTCAATTTTCAGATTTGCTGGAGCATTTGCGCCCTGGCGATTTGATGGTGTTCAACAATACCCGTGTGATCCCGGCGCGGCTGTTCGGCCAGAAGGCGTCGGGCGGCAAGCTGGAAATTCTGGTTGAGCGCGTGCTCGACAACCATCGCGTACTGGCCCATGTGCGCTCCAGCAAATCGCCCAAGCCGGGATCGTCGATTCTGATCGACGGCGGGGGCGAAGCTCAGATGGTCGCGCGGCACGATGCGCTGTTCGAGCTGCATTTCGCTGAAGAGGTCCTGCCGCTGCTCGAGCGCGTGGGGCATATGCCGCTTCCTCCTTATATTGATCGCCCGGACGACGACGCGGATCGTGAGCGTTATCAGACGGTCTATGCCGAGCGCGCCGGGGCGGTGGCAGCACCGACTGCAGGCCTGCACTTCGATCAGGCGATGATGGACGCCATCGCCAAAAAGGGTGTCGAGACTGCTTTCGTGACCCTGCACGTCGGCGCCGGTACGTTTCAGCCGGTACGCGTGGAGCGTCTGGAAGATCACCACATGCACAACGAATGGCTTGAAGTGAGTCAGCAAGTGGTCGATGCCGTAGCCGCGTGCCGTGAGCGTGGCGGTCGGGTGGTCGCCGTTGGCACTACCAGCGTGCGCTCCCTCGAAAGCGCTGCACGTGACGGCGTACTCAAGCCGTTCAGTGGTGACACCGATATTTTTATCTTTCCGGGCCGACCCTTTCATGTGGTCGATGCCCTCGTGACAAATTTCCATCTGCCCGAATCCACGCTGCTGATGCTGGTTTCGGCGTTCGCCGGCTACCCGGAAACCATGGCGGCCTACGCGGCGGCAGTGGAAAACGGCTACCGCTTCTTTAGTTACGGTGATGCGATGTTCATCACCCGCAATCCCGCGCCGACTGCCCCACAAAGCGCGGCCTCTGAGGATCAAGCATGAGTCGCACCTGTCGTATGTCTTTCGAGCTGCTGGCCACTGATGGCAAGGCTCGCCGTGGTCGCCTGACCTTTCCCCGTGGCGTGGTTGAAACCCCGGCATTCATGCCGGTCGGTACCTACGGCACGGTCAAGGGCATGCTGCCTCGGGATATCGAAGCGACCGGCGCGCAGATGATTCTGGGCAACACCTTTCACCTGTGGTTGCGTCCGGGCACTGAAGTGATCAAGCGCCACGGCGACCTGCACGATTTCATGCAGTGGAAAGGCCCTATTCTGACCGACTCCGGCGGCTTCCAGGTCTTCAGTCTGGGTGCGATGCGCAAGATCAAGGAGGAGGGCGTAACCTTCGCCTCTCCGGTGGATGGCGCCAAAGTCTTCATGGGTCCGGAAGAGTCGATGCAGGTCCAGCGCGACCTTGGCTCCGATATCGTGATGATTTTCGACGAGTGCACGCCTTACCCGGCTGACGAAGACGTGGCACGCATTTCCATGGAGTTGTCGCTGCGTTGGGCCAAGCGCTCCAAGGTTGCCCATGGCGAGAACACCGCCGCGTTGTTTGGCATCGTTCAGGGTGGCATGCACGAAGACTTGCGCATGCGCTCGCTCGAAGGTCTGGACGAGATTGGCTTCGACGGGCTGGCCATCGGCGGTCTGTCGGTGGGCGAGCCCAAGCATGAAATGATCAAAGTACTGGACTACCTGCCCGGCCGGATGCCGGCTGACAAACCTCGTTACCTTATGGGGGTAGGCAAGCCCGAAGACCTCGTTGAAGGTGTGCGCCGCGGGGTCGACATGTTCGACTGCGTGATGCCGACCCGCAATGCGCGCAACGGTCATCTGTTCATCGACACCGGTGTTCTGAAAATCCGTAACGCGTTTCACCGTCACGATGATTCGCCGCTTGATCCTACTTGCGATTGCTACACCTGCCAGAACTTCTCGCGCGCTTATCTGCACCACTTGGACAAGTGCGGCGAAATGCTGGGAAGCATGCTTAATACGATCCACAATTTGCGTCATTACCAGCTGCTTATGGCTGGTTTGCGCGAGGCTATTCAACAGGGTACATTGGCCGCCTTTGTCGATGCCTTCTATGCCAAACGCGGGCTTGCAACGCCGCCACTGGACTGAATGACAGCCGGTCTTTCTGCTTCTTATTAAAATTATGCAACTGGAGTGCTAAATGAGCTTTTTCATCTCTTCCGCTTTCGCGGACGCTGCTGCACCTGCTGCAGGCCCTATGGGCGGTGGCTTTGAATGGATCTTCCTGGTCGGCTTTCTGGTCATCTTCTATCTGATGATCTGGCGTCCACAAGCCAAGCGTGCCAAAGAGCAGAAAAACCTGCTGGGTAACTTGCAGAAGGGCGATGAAGTTGTAACTTCCGGCGGCATCGCCGGCAAGATCAACAAAGTGACCGACGACTTCGTTGTTATTGAAGTTTCCGACACTGTCGAATTGAAGATCCAGAAGGGCGCCATCGCTGCAACCCTGCCCAAGGGCACTCTGAAAGCCATCTGATTCCAGTCTTTTACCAATCGACGGGGCGCGCAAGGCGCCCCGCGTTATAAGCAGGCGGCGTGATGCTGAACAAATACCCTCTGTGGAAATACATCCTGATCCTGGCAGTGCTGGTGGTCGGCTTTATATATTCCGCACCCAATCTCTACCCTGATGACGCGGCCATTCAGGTCACCGGCGCAAGCACTGCGCTGCAGGTCAATCAGGCTGATCTGGATCGTGTGAGCAAGGCGCTTACCGATGCCGGTATCGCGGTCAAGGGCGCGACTCTGGCCGAGAATGGCAAGGGCGGTTTGTTGCGTCTGACCAAGCAGGAAGACCAACTGCCGGCCAAGGATGTCGCTCGCAAGGCTCTGGGCGACGATTATGTCGTTGCGCTCAACCTCGCTCAGACGACGCCAAAATGGCTGCGCAATATCGGCGCCACGCCAATGAAGCTGGGTCTGGACCTTTCCGGCGGCGTACACTTTTTGCTTGAAGTGGACATGGACAAAGCGCTCAGCGCTCGTCTGAACGTCTATGAGGGTGAAGTGAAAAGCCTGCTGCGCAAAGAGAAGCTGCGTTATCGCAGTCTGCCTCAGATCGATGGCGGCATTCAGCTTGGTTTCAGCGATGCTGATTCGCGCGAGCAAGCCCGTGCGCTGATCCGCAAGAACTTCACGGATTTCGAAATCACTCCGAGTGATCGCGGCGAAATGCCGATCCTGCGCCTGGCAATGACGCCGGCCAAGGTCGCTGAAATTCGCGAATACTCGATCAAGCAGAACCTGACCACCGTCCGTAACCGTGTCAACGAGTTGGGCGTTGCTGAGCCGCTGGTTCAGCGTCAGGGTGCCAACCGCATTGTGGTCGAACTGCCAGGCGTGCAGGACACTGCAGAAGCCAAGCGGATTCTGGGCAAGACGGCTAACCTCGAGTTCCGTCTGGGCGCAGGTCCCGATGACAGTAAAGCCACCACCGAGATGTTCGAGTTCCGCGAGGGCGGTCGTCCAGCGGCGCCGGTCGAGCGCAACCTGATCATCACCGGCGACCAGGTCACTGACGCCAAGGCGAGCTTTGACGAGCACGGTCGTCCACAGGTGAACATCAATCTTGATGGTCATGGTGGCGATCTGATGAGCCGGGCGACTCGCGCCAACGTCGGTCGCAGCATGGCGGTGATCTTCATCGAGCAGAAGCCGCTCACGACCTACACCAAGCAAACCGTCAACGGCGTCGAAAAAGACGTGCCGGTCCAGACATTCAAGGAAGAGAAGAAAATCATCAGTCTGGCGACGATTCAGTCGCCGCTGGGTGCTCAGTTCCGTATCACTGGCTTGAACGGCCAGGGTGAAGCTTCCGAGCTGGCTCTGCTGTTGCGTGCCGGTGGTCTGGCGGCGCCGATGTACTTCGCTGAAGAGCGCACCATCGGTCCGAGCCTGGGTGCTGACAACATCACCAAGGGTATCGACGCGTCCCTGTGGGGCATGCTGTTCGTGTCGCTGTTCATCATCGCCATCTACCGTTTCTTCGGTTTGATCGCGACCGTGGCACTGGCGCTGAACATGGTCATGCTGCTGGCCTTGATGTCCCTGCTGGGTGCGACACTGACGCTGCCAGGCATCGCCGGTATTGTCCTGACGATGGGTATGGCGGTGGACGCCAACGTGCTGATCTTCTCGCGGATACGTGAAGAGCTGGCCAATGGGATGACAGTGCAGCGTGCGATCAACGAAGGTTTCGATCGTGCTTATACGGCGATTCTCGACGCCAACCTGACGTCCTTGCTGGTCGGCGGGATTCTCTACGCGATGGGCACCGGCCCGGTCAAAGGGTTCGCCGTGACCATGTCGCTCGGGATCTTTACCTCGATGTTCACAGCCATCATGGTGACCCGCGCAATGGTCAACATGATTTATGGCGGTCGTGACTTCAAGAAGTTGTGGATTTAAGGGGCTGACATGAAACGTACCATCAACTTCATGGGTGTTCGCAACGTTGCGTTCGGCATCACCATGCTGCTTACCGTACTGGCGCTGTTCAGCTGGTTCCACAAGGGCCTCAACTTCGGTCTGGACTTCACCGGCGGCACGCTCATTGAGCTGACGTACGAGCGTCCTGCGGATCTGGGCAAGGTTCGTGACGAACTGGCTGCTGCCGGTTATCACGAAGCCATCGTGCAAAACTTCGGCGCAACGACCGATCTGCTGGTGCGTATGCCAGGGGAAGATCCACAGTTGGGCACTCAGGTTGCCGAGGCGCTGCGCAAGAACGGTGCCGATAACCCGGCAACCGTCAAGCGCGTCGAGTTCGTCGGCCCTCAAGTAGGTGAGGAGTTGCGTGACCAGGGCGGCATCGGCATGTTGCTCGCCTTGGGCGGTGTACTGATCTACCTGGCGTTCCGCTTCCAGTGGAAGTTTGCGGTCGGGGCCATCGTTTCGCTGATTCACGACGTGGTCGTGACGATGGGTATCCTGTCGTTCTTCCAGGTCACGTTTGACCTGACGGTGCTCGCGGCGGTGCTGGCGATCATCGGTTACTCGCTCAACGACACCATCGTGGTATTCGACCGGGTTCGTGAGAACTTCCGTCTGCTGCGCAAGGCGTCGCTGATCGAGAACATCAACATCTCCACCACTCAGACCCTGCTGCGTACCATCGCAACGTCGGTATCGACTTTGCTGGCGATCATCGCGCTCTGGGCCTTCGGTGGCGATAGCCTGCACGGCTTCTCCGTCGCGCTGTTCATCGGTGTACTGGCGGGTACCTACTCGTCGATCTACATCGCAAACGTAGTGTTGATCTGGTTGAACTTGCGCAGTGAGGATTTGTTGCCGCCCGTGACTGCTGAGAAAGTGGACGATCGTCCGTAAGACGTTTCTCCTCCGGCTGTCATCCAAAAGGCGCGAGTGTTGAACTCGCGCCTTTTTTTATGCTCCAAGGCTGGGAGTAGCGCGAGCGATCGCGTTGAAGATCCTCAGGAGGTTCAAGTGAACAAATCGTTGCTAGTTGGTGCTGTATTGGGTGCTGTCGGCGTAACTGCCGGGGGTGCTGTGGCAACCTATAGCCTCGTTAAAAGCGGTCCTGAATACGCGGACGTGCTCGCGGTCGAGCCCGTTAAAGAACAGATTAAAACCCCGCGTGAGGTCTGCAAGGATGTGGCGGTAACCCATAGAGCGGCCGTCAAGGATCAACACCAGATTGTAGGTAGCGTGCTGGGTGCTGTGGCTGGCGGATTGCTGGGTAACCAGGTCGGTGGTGGCAACGGCAAGAAGATCGCGACGGTGGCCGGTGCGGTCGGTGGCGGTTACGCCGGTAACAAGGTTCAGGAAGGCATGCAGAACCGCGATACATACACAACGACCGAAACCCGCTGCAACACGGTCAACGATATCAGCGACAAGGTTGTTGGCTATAACGTGAAGTACAAGCTCAATGACAAGGTTGGTCAGGTCCGCATGGATCGTGATCCGGGTAGCCAGATTCCCGTCAATAAGGACGGTCAACTGGAGTTGAGTCAAGCGGGTCAGTAGCCCCTGATTCAGCGCTCAGAAACACCCCTCATGCAGGGGTGTTTTTTTTTGCCTTGAATAAATGTTTCGGCGAGGCGGGGCTGCTTTGCAAACGGGGACCATATTTAATAAGTCTTGACTGGGTAGTAACTATATATTTTTAATTGAAATTGCTCGTAGGTAAGCTCGTTTTGTGGCCTGGGACCTATGCGTCTGCAGGTACAACTGAATAACTCTAATAAAAACCAGCTGCACCCAACGGGATTTAACAATGCAAAAGAGCCCTGTGTCTTTTGGCCTCACGTCTGCTGCCCTCGGATTGAGTCTCGCCATACCCGGTTTCGCCGAAGCTGAGTTTTTCGATGACAGCAAAGCGGAACTCGAATTTCGAAACTTCTATTTCAACAGTGATTATCACCAGGAGGGCGCGCCTCAGTCCAAGCGCGACGAGTGGGCGCAAGGTCTGATCCTTAACTATGAGTCCGGGTTTACCGATGGCGCGGTAGGGTTCGGTGTGGATGCCATAGGCCTGTTCGGCTTGAAACTGGACTCCGGCCCCGACCGCCGCAATACCGGACTTCTGCCTGTGGGTGACGACAAGGCCCCGGACGATTACGGCCGCTCGGGCATGACCGCCAAAGCGCGGATCGCCAAAAGCGTGCTGCGCGTCGGGACCCTGTTGCCCAGGTTGCCGACCGTCTTGCCGAACGACGGACGTTTGCTGCCGCAGACCTTTCGTGGCGTCCAACTGACCTCAAAAGACATCACCGACATGACGCTCAATCTCGGGCGCCTGACCAGCAATACCGAGCGCAACGACAGTGGTCACGAGGATATCGAGCCCGAAGCGAAAGGCATTAAAGGCGGTCGTCCCAGCGATAAGTTCGATTTCGCCAGCGCGAGCTACAACTGGACGAAGGGTCTCACCACTTCCTATAACTACGGCGGCCTGGAGAACAACTACAAACAGCATATCGTGACGCTATTGCACAACCTCCCGCTCGGAGAGTCGCAGTCGCTCAAGAGTGATGTTCGCTACGCCCGTTCGCTCAAAGACGGCAATACGAATATCGACAACACAGCCGTTGGCGCCAGGTTCACCTACACCATCAGTGGTCATGGCTTTGGTGTCGCGTACCAGCGAATGAGCGGGGAGACCGGATTTCCCCACCTGGCTGGAACGGATTCATTTCTCGTCAATTACGTGATGATTTCCCCGGACTTTGCCAACCCCGAAGAGCGCTCCTGGCAGGCCCGTTACGACTACGATTTCGCAGCGTTCGGGCTGCCTGGCCTGACGTTCATGACTCGGTATCTCAAGGGCGACAACTTCGCCCGCGGCGCCAAAGAAGGTACCGAATGGGAGCGCAATACCGACATCGCCTACGTGTTCCAGAGCGGCGCGTTGAAGAACCTCGAATTGAAGTGGCGCAACGGTAGCTATCGCAGCAACGGCGGGAACGAAATAGACCAGAACCGCGTGATCGTCAGCTACACGCTGCCGCTGCTGTAACCCCTGCGCATCCTCAGCGCTTCCCCGCCAACATCCAACCTGGGCAATCGCCGCATTGGAGCCTCAAATGCCAACAAGAAAAACCCTTATTCATCTGGCCGTCGCTTATGTGCTCAGCACCAGCTATGGCGCGTATGCGGCCAACACCGCCGAAGTCCCCTGCAAGACCACTGAAGAATGCGCGGCTCAGGCTGCGAAAATCGGTGCCACGGTCGATAAGTCCAAAACCCGAAGCAGCAATACCGAAAGCCAGTTCTCCTGGCTGAACCGGATCAACAAGGCCTCGATCGTGATGCTTACCGAGGAAGGCATCGTCAGGCCCGAGATGGGGCAGAAGATCGCCACAGGCGTGCGCTACGCCATCGATCAGGCGGACCAGCCTAACGGCAAGCGGCCCAGCGACGTGCTTCAGCTGGAGTCAATCATGACTGACAAGATCGGTCCTGAAGCTTCGCTGATTCACTCCGGCCGCAGCCGTCAGGACATGCTCGCCACTTACCGCCTGGCGAAACTGCGATCGGATGTGCTCGCGTACAGCGAAGCGCTGAATGCCACGCGCAAGCGCCTGCTGGATCTTGCCGACAAAAATATCGATACGTTGATTCCCGCATATACCAACGGCGTCCAGGCCATGCCGATAACTTATGCACATTATCTGCTGGCGTATGAGGCTTCGTTCGATCGTGACGGACAGCGGATTCGTGAGTTGTATCAGCGCCTGAATCAAAGTCCGATGGGCACCGCCGTACTGGCGAACTCAGCATACCCGTTGAACCGCGAGCGTCTGGCCCAGCTTCTGGGCTTCGACGGCGTAAGGGAAAACTCCCTTGATTCGAGTCAGGTATCGACGTACGACATCCCGATCGAAGCAGCAAACATCGCATCTTCGTCTGCCATTCGTGTAGGCGCGCTGATCGGCGACATCCACACCCAGTACCACCAGATTCGCCCGTGGTTGCTGCTGGATGAAGAAAAAACCTACACCAGCAGTGCGATGCCGCAGAAGCGCAATCCCGGTCTGCTGATGCGTGCGCGTGAATCGGCGTCGGACGTTGTAGGGCTCGCGCAAACGGTGACGCTGCGTGCCCACAACGTCACTACCGGCATGACCGACTATAAATTTGCCTTCGATTCCTTGGGGGTCTTCGATTCGACCAAGGAGATGTTTGGCGCGATGGATGCGGTGCTTGACGCCCTTCAGGTCAATCCCCAGCGAGCGCGTGAGGAGCTGGAAAATGAATGGACGACCTCCATGGAGTTGGCCGATACGCTGGAGCGCACCCAAAAGGTTCCGTTCCGTATTGGCCATAGCTTCGCCTCTTTGATCGTGGAACAGGCTCGTAGCGAAGGGCTCACCCCCAAGACCTTTCCCTACGACGCTGCGCAGAAGCTCTACACCCAGGCGGCGGACAAGTACCAGTGGAAGCAGAACACCTTGCCGCTGGATGAGGCGACTTTCCGCGCTTCGCTATCGCCGGAAAACATGGTCAAGACCCGCAAAGGCACCGGCGGTCCGCAACCTGAAGAAGTCCAACGCATGCTGGCAGAGGCACATAAAACCCTCGATGCCGATCAGGCATGGCTGCGCGAACGTCGCGAAAAGCTGATCCAGGCTGAAGGCAATCTGGACCGGGCGTTCGAGAAGCTGCTCTCATCCAAGGGGTAAATGGCGATGGGGGCGTAGGGAAAAAGACTTTGCTACGCCCTCGCACAGATCTGTTGTGCGTATCCGATTGTCGGCGTGGTTACTCTTGAGGTTTCTGACAGTGGCTCGCGCCAGGGACTAGAGCCGCTGTCGATGCATTCTGCCATCGCGCAATCGCCAGACAGGCCACGCAATTGCCCAACACATTGGTCAGCACGCGGCATTTCATCAGTCGCTCCACGCCCAATAGCAGTCCCACACTCTCCAGGGGCACCACGTTTAGCAAATTCAGCGTGGCGATCAAGGTGAAAAACGCCGAACCCGCCATGCTGGTCGACCCCAGCGAGGTCACCAGGGAGATCAGTAGCAGCGTCAGGCAGTCAGTCGTTGTCAGGTCGATGCCCGACATCTGGGCCAGGAAAAGCACTGCCGTGATCAGATAGATATTCGAACCGGTGAGATTGAAGGTGTACCCAGTGGTCAACACCAAGCGGGTCAACTGACGCTCACATCCCAGGCTTTGCATCTTTTCGATCAGACTTGGGAGCGCCGCCACCGAAGATCCAGTAAAGGTCACCAGCAGCAGCTCATCTTTCAGGTGCATCACCAGTGACCACGGAGAAACGCCGGACGCCCGCGCGATGGGGGCGAGTATGAGCAGAACGAATGCCCCGCAGGCCAGGTACATGACGGCGACAAATTTGAGCAGCGGTAGCGCGGAGGCGGGACCGAACTTCCCGATGGTAAAGGCGATGGCGCCAAAGGCAGCGAGAGGGGCGAAATGCAGTACCAGCTTCAGGCACTTGAACAGCTGCCCGACGATCCGCTCCAGCAGCAGTCGCAGGGCGTCTGCACATCGATGGCCGCGGCGGTGCGCTAGCCATGCTCCGGTCAGCAAACCTGCGAGCATGATTTGTAATACCGGGTTCTGCAGGATGGCGTGGGCAAGTGTTACGCCAATTCCCGTCCATGAGAATGCAGTTTGGGATCCCGGCAGGCTTTCCGGATTCGGCGGTATCCCCGAACTACCTGATGGCATGGCGCTGCCGGGCTGCAGGAAGTCTGCGACCAGGCAAGCCAGAGACAATGACAGCAACGCCATGCTTTGAAAGTAGACAAGCACTCTGCCTGCCAGTCCCCGCTGCCCGCCACGCAAGCCCGCGACGCCGGACGCAATCAGCAGAAACATCATGAACGGCATCAGCCAGCCAATGACGCGAATGAAGCCGTCGCTCAATGGTTTCATGTCTACGGCCATCGATGGATCGACGACACCCAGCAGCGCGCCGCAGAGGATGGCCAATAGAAGATGCACAGTTGTGTTGCGCAGAAGCCTGATAGGCATCGGGTTCCGGAGTAGGCATATTTATTGTTATGAGCGCGTCTTGCCAGTGGGTCGGCGATTGAGCACGCTTGCTGGCCAACGTCGCGTAGATCGACGGCAATCATAAACCTCGTAGCGAGATCGACCACCATGGAACTTCGTCATCTGCGCTATTTCGTCATGGTGGCCGAAGAGCGACACTTCACGCGCGCGGCGGCACGCCTGAACATGCAGCAACCCCCTCTTAGTCAGCAGATACGATCGCTGGAAAACGAACTGGGTTTCGAGTTGTTCAAGCGTCATCCCAAAGGGGTGGATCTGACCGCCGGAGGGCAGGTGTTCCTGCAAGAGGCGAAAGATATTCTGGCGAGGGTCAAAGAGGGTTCACTCAAGGCTTCGCGTGCAGCCCATGGTATCGAGGGACAGCTGAGTATCGGTTTTACAAGCTCGGCGGCCACCCATCCGCTCATCCCGCGAATTATTCGCGCTTACCGCGAGCGTTTTCCTGGTGTAGCGGTGTCGCTGAAGGAGGGCAGTGCGCAGCAATTGACCGAGGCCGCCATTGATCGCAGCATTGACGTTGGTATCTTGCGGGCCCCCGTCGGCGGACACCAGACCATTACCTTCTACCGCCTGCTGAATGAAGAAATGCTGCTGACGTTACCACTGGGGCATCGGTTGTTGACCGGCTATCAAGCAGGACATGAGCCGCCTGTGATTTCGCTTCTGGACCTGGCCGACGAGCATTTCATCCTGGTGCGTCGCCCCGGTGCGCCCGGGATGTACGCCAATCTGGTCAAGGCCTGTCAGAACGCCGGGTTCAATCCCAAGGTCGCCTTCGAGGTGGAGCGCATGCTGACTAACGTCAGTCTCGTCGCGGCAGGCGCCGGGATATCCATCGTGCCGGCTTCCATGCGCGATGTGCACAAGGAAAGCGTGGTGTATTGCCGAATCAGTGACGCAAGGCCTCGGCTGCACGCCCCCATCACGCTGGTATGCCCCAGCTTTAATCCTCTGCCTCCAATGCGCAACTTCATTGCTCTGTCACAAGCGTTGAGCGGGCGGAGAAACACGCAATAAAAAACCGGCACATGGCCGGTTTTTATTGAGCTCGAAAGTTAGCGTTTCAGGGACGCCGGAATGTGCGGAGCGATCGAGGTCAGTACTGCTTTGAAGCACTTGGTGTTGCCAGCAACGATGTGACCTTTTTCCAGGAAATCGTGGCCGCCATTGAAGTCGCTGACCAGGCCGCCTGCTTCTTGAATCAGCAGGGCGCCCGCAGCCATGTCCCATTCGGACAGGCCCGACTCCCAGAACGCATCGAAACGGCCGGCTGCAACATAGGCCAGATCAAGGCTCGCTGCGCCCGCGCGACGAATGCCGGCGGTCTGGCCAACCAGGCTGCGGAACATGCCCAGATAGTTTTCGAGGTTGTCCATTTGATTTTCGCGGAACGGGAAGCCGGTGCCGAGGAGGGCGCCTTCCAGGCTCTTGCGATTGCTGACTCGCAGGCGACGACCGTTAAGCGCTGCGCCACGGCCACGGCTGGCGGTGAATTCTTCCTGGCGAACCGGGTCCAGAACCACTGCGTGCTCAAGGCGACCACGGTATTTGCAGGCGATACTGACAGCGAAATGCGGTACGCCGCGTACGAAGTTGGTGGTACCGTCCAGTGGATCGATGATCCAGAGATAATCGGTGCCTTCGCCGCTGCCTTCGTGCAGGCCGCTTTCTTCGCCGAGGATGCCGTGAGTAGGGTAGGCCTTGCGCAGCGCAGTGATGATGCTCTGCTCGGCGGCGCGATCGATCTCGGTTACGTAGTCTTTCGCGTCTTTTTCGTCGACCTTGATGGTATCCAGGCGCTCGATGGAGCGGAAAATCAATTCGCTGGCGCTGCGGGCGGCGCGCAGCGCGATATTCAGCATGGGCTGCATGGATGTATCACCTAGGTCGTTAAAGAGAGCCGAACATTCTATGGGTTATCCCGGGCGATTTCCAGCGCGAGTTCGCCCCTGGCCAGTGCGGTGGCTTTGGATGTTGCCGTAGATCGAGGTTTGCAGCCAGGCTATGTCGCGCGAATACGCTTCGGCATCCGCAAGCGTTCATGGCGAAAGTCTGAGCGTTTCTGTAAGATTCTCCCCCCAATTTCGCCTGCTAGTGAGACCTCACCTTTGCTGCCAAATATTCGTGTTGTTCTGGTCGGTACCAGCCATCCGGGAAATATCGGTGGCGCTGCTCGTGCCATGAAGAACATGGGGCTTTCGCGTCTGGTGTTGGTTGATCCGGCGGTTTTTCCCCACCACGAGGCTGATGCCCGGGCATCCGGTGCCAGCGATATTCTTGAGAATGCTCAAGTGGTCGCCACGCTCGAAGACGCCTTGGTGGGCTGCAACCTGGTTTTAGGCACCAGTGCCCGGGATCGTCGCATTCCCTGGCCGCTGCTGGATCCGCGCGAAGCCGGCATCAAATCCGTGGAACATGCTGCGCTGGGTGAAGAGATTGCCTTGGTCTTCGGCCGCGAATACGCAGGCCTCACCAATGAGGAACTGCAGCGCTGTCATTATCACGTGCACATCCCTTCAGATCCGCAATTCAGCTCTTTGAATCTGGCAGCGGCTGTTCAGGTGCTGAGCTATGAAGTGCGGATGTCCTGGCTAGCGGCGCAGGGGCAAGCGAGTAAAACCGAGAAATTCGAAGTCAATTCGGTGCGCAGTACCGAGCTTGCGACAATGGATGAGATGGAGAAATTCTATGAGCATCTGGAATCGACTCTCGTCACGATCGGTTTCCTCGATCCAGAGAAGCCCCGTCATCTGATGGCCCGACTGCGCCGCCTTTACGGGCGCTCGGCAGTCAATCGATCTGAAATGAGCATTTTACGAGGCATCCTCACCGAGACCCAGAAATCGGCCAACGGTGAGCCCTATAAGCGTAAGGATCAGTGATGTTCGAGCGTCTGCGAGAAGATATTCAAAGCGTGTTCCACCGTGACCCGGCGGCCCGCAACGCGTTTGAGGTGCTGACCTGCTATCCCGGTATGCACGCGATCTGGCTGCATCGGTTGTCTCGAATGCTATGGCTCAGCGGTTTTAAGTGGCCTGCTCGCATGGTGTCGAATTTTGGCCGCTGGTTCACTGGCATCGAGATCCATCCCGGAGCCAAAGTCGGTCGCCGGTTTTTCATCGATCACGGGATGGGGATTGTGATTGGCGAGACCGCTGAGATTGGTGATGACGTAACGCTTTATCAGGGTGTCACGCTTGGCGGCACCAGTTGGAACAAGGGCAAGCGTCATCCAACCCTTGAGTCCGGCGTGGTAGTCGGCGCGGGTGCCAAGGTTCTCGGGCCGTTCACGGTAGGTGCAGGTGCCAAGGTGGGCTCCAACGCAGTAGTGACCAAAGCGGTTCCGGCGGGAGCAACGGTGGTGGGCATTCCCGGCCGGATCATTATGAAGGCCGATGACGAAGCTCAAGCCAAGCGCAAAGCGATGGCCGAGAAGCTTGGTTTCGATGCCTATGGAGTCAGTGAAGACATGCCTGATCCGGTGGCCAAGGCCATTGGGCAGTTGCTGGATCATCTTCAGGCTGTGGACGTTCGCCTGGAGGACATGGGGAGTGCCCTTAAAAAAATCGGCTGCCAGTACCGGGAGGAAGAGCTTCCGGCGCTGCAAAAGGATGTATTTGACTGCGTCCAGGATGGAAGCGAATCCAAGACCGGCTGATTTCAGAGAGGATGGGTTGCGCGCCGTAATGGCGTGCGTGCCAATCCAGGCCCGCATTTGCTATGATGCGGCCGCCTTTTTAGGGCTAATCCCGACTATCCTGCTAGGTCTTATAGTTGACTTAAATACTCGGGAATAGCATACTCGCCCTCATTCCGAACCTCCGCGGTATATGCCATGCGATTGACTACAAAGGGCCGATACGCTGTAACTGCCATGCTGGATCTGGCGTTACACGCGCAGCATGGGCCAGTGTCTCTTGCCGATATTTCCGAGCGGCAGGGCATTTCCCTCTCCTATCTCGAGCAACTGTTCGCCAAGCTGCGCCGCAGCAATCTGGTGTCCAGCGTGCGTGGGCCGGGGGGTGGCTATCAGCTTTCCCGCAATATGCAAGGCATCCAGGTTGCTCAGGTGATCGACGCGGTCAATGAGTCTGTCGATGCCACGCGCTGCCAGGGGCTGGGTGATTGCCACGCTGGCGATACCTGTCTGACCCACCACTTGTGGTGCGACCTCAGTCAGCAGATTCACGAATTTCTAAGCGGTATCAGTCTGGCCGACCTTGTCACTCGCCGTGAGGTACAAGAAGTCGCCCAGCGTCAGGATCAGCGTCGTTGCAATAGCAAGACGCCTCAGCTGGACAAGATTGAAACATCCGCCGTTGAGTGAACGCAGATGAACGCGCGGCGCGCCTGCCCGATAGGAGATATTCAATGAGATTGCCGATTTACCTCGATTACTCCGCGACGACCCCGGTCGATCCGCGTGTTGCTCAGAAAATGAGCGATTGCTTGCTGGTTGACGGAAACTTCGGCAACCCTGCATCGCGTTCCCACGTCTTTGGCTGGAAAGCTGAAGAGTCAGTTGAAAACGCCCGCCGTCAAGTCGCTGATCTGGTCAATGCCGATCCTCGTGAGATTGTCTGGACATCCGGTGCTACCGAGTCCGACAACCTGGCGATCAAAGGCGCTGCCCATTTCTATTCCACCAAGGGCAAGCACCTGATCACCTCCAAGATCGAGCACAAGGCTGTCCTCGACACCATGCGCCAACTGGAGCGTGAAGGTTTTGAGGTTACTTACCTCGATCCGCAGGAAGATGGCCTGATCACCCCTTCGATGATCGAAGCAGTGCTGCGCGACGACACCATCCTGGTTTCGATCATGCACGTGAACAACGAAATCGGCACAGTCAATGACATCGCTGCGATCGGCGAGCTGACGCGCTCACGTGGTGTGCTGTTCCACGTCGATGCGGCTCAGTCCACAGGCAAAGTCGAAATTGACCTGGCTGCCCTGAAAGTCGATCTGATGTCCTTCTCCGCACACAAGACCTATGGCCCCAAAGGCATCGGCGCGCTGTACGTGAGCCGCAAGCCGCGTGTTCGCATCGAAGCGGCCATGCACGGCGGCGGTCACGAGCGCGGGATGCGTTCCGGGACTTTGGCCACCCACCAGATTGTGGGTATGGGCGAGGCCTTCCGCGTTGCCAAAGAAGACATGGCCGCAGAGAACGTTCGTCTCAAGGCATTGAGCGATCGCTTTTACCGGCAGGTCGAGCATCTGGAAGAGCTGTACATCAACGGCAGCATGACCGCTCGTGTACCGCACAACCTGAACCTGAGCTTTAACTACGTCGAAGGCGAGTCGCTGATCATGGCGCTCAAGGACCTGGCGGTTTCGTCCGGTTCGGCCTGCACATCGGCGTCCCTGGAGCCTTCGTATGTGCTACGTGCTCTGGGCCGTAACGACGAACTGGCACACAGCTCGATTCGCTTCACTTTCGGGCGCTTCACTACCGAAGAAGAGATCGATTACGCCGCGCAGAAAGTCTGTGAGGCCGTGACCAAGCTGCGCGCTCTGTCGCCGCTGTGGGACATGTACAAAGATGGCGTCGATATCTCGAAGATCGAGTGGGCGGCGCACTAATTTAAAGTCGCCTTCCATGCGGGTCGCGCGCAGCCAGTGGTTGGCGCAGCCCGAAGAGCGGCTCACCTGTTGAGAGGATAAGTATCATGGCTTACAGCGAAAAGGTCATCGACCACTACGAGAACCCGCGCAACGTCGGCAAGATGAACGCGGAAGATCCTGATGTTGGCACCGGCATGGTAGGCGCGCCTGCTTGCGGCGACGTCATGCGTCTGCAGATCAAGGTCAACGAGCAAGGCATCATCGAAGACGCCAAGTTCAAGACCTACGGCTGCGGCTCCGCTATCGCTTCCAGCTCTCTGGCAACCGAGTGGATGAAAGGCAAGACTCTGGCTGAAGCAGAAACCATCAAGAACACTCAGCTTGCTGAAGAGCTGGCTTTACCGCCTGTGAAAATCCACTGCTCGGTACTCGCAGAAGACGCCATCAAGGCGGCCGTCCACGATTACAAGCAGAAAAAGGGCCTGCTTTAAGCAGCGCTTTGCTAAGTCTGCGTTCAGTAACAGCTGTGAGGTAAGGAGTTCAAATGGCTATCAGCATGACAGAAGCTGCCGCTAAGCATGTGCAACGTTCCCTCTCGGGTCGTGGCAAAGGTGACGGCGTACGCCTGGGTGTTCGCACCACGGGCTGCTCTGGTCTGGCCTATGTGCTTGAGTTCGTCGATGCACCGGAAAGCGAAGATACCGTTTTCGAACTGCACGGCGTCAAGGTGATTGTCGATCCCAAGAGTCTGGTCTACCTCGACGGTACCGAGCTTGATTTCGTCAAGGAAGGGTTGAACGAAGGCTTTAAGTTCAACAACCCCAACTCGCGCGGTGAATGTGGCTGCGGCGAAAGCTTCAACATCTGAGGCTTATTGTGGGCACTCCCTGTCACTTCGCTTTGTTTGACCTGCAACCCGGGTTTCTCGTCGACCTCGATCTACTGGCCACGCGTTATCGTGAATTGGCCCGTGGCGTGCATCCAGACCGCTTTGCTGATGCTTCCGAGCGTGAGCAGCGCGTGGCTCTGGAGCGTTCGGCGAGCCTTAACGACGCCTATCAGACCCTCAAAAGCGCACCCAAGCGAGCTCGTTATTTGCTGGCACTCAATGGTGGTGAGGTGCCGCTGGAAGTGACTGTGCACGATCCTGATTTTCTTCTGCAGCAGATGCAATGGCGCGAAGAACTAGAGGATCTGCAGGACGAGGCTGATCTGGAAGGTGTTGCAGCGTTCAAACGTCGATTGAAAACCGCACAGCAAGAACTGAACGAAAGCTTCGCAGCCTGTTGGGATGATGCTGCACAACGCGAGCAAGCCGAACGGCTGATGCGCCGTATGCAGTTCCTCGACAAGCTCTCCTACGAAGTGCGCCAGCTGGAAGAGCGCCTCGACGATTAACCCCGCGCTGCTGATGGCAGCGCGCCTGTGAAATCAGAAAAGCAATGGCTCTACTGCAGATCGCCGAACCAGGCCAAAGTCCACAACCTCACCAGCGCCGCTTGGCCGTCGGGATTGATCTCGGCACCACCAACTCGCTGGTTGCTGCATTGCGCAGTGGTGTCTCCGAACCGCTGGCCGATGCAGACGGTGAGGTCATCTTGCCGTCCGCTGTACGCTATCACGCCGATCGTGTGGAAGTAGGTCTGTCGGCCAAGCTTGCCGCCGCCTCCGATCCACTCAATACGATCATCTCGGTCAAGCGCCTCATGGGACGTGGTATCGCTGACGTGAAGCATTTGGGTGAGCAACTGCCTTACCGCTTCATCGGCGGCGAATCCCACATGCCGTTCATTGACACGGTTCAGGGCCCTAAAAGTCCGGTTGAAGTGTCCGCCGACATTTTGAAAGTTCTGCGTCAGCGCGCTGAAGCCACTTTGGGCGGCGAGCTGGTGGGAGCGGTCATTACCGTCCCTGCATATTTTGATGACTCCCAGCGTCAGGCAACCAAGGATGCGGCGAAGCTGGCCGGCCTGAACGTACTGCGTTTGCTCAACGAGCCGACGGCGGCTGCCGTTGCATATGGTCTGGACCAGAACGCCGAAGGCATTGTGGCTATTTATGATCTGGGCGGCGGCACTTTCGATATCTCGATTCTGCGTCTGACTGGGGGCGTATTTGAAGTCATGGCCACCGGCGGCGACAGCGCGTTGGGTGGTGATGATTTCGATCACGCCATTGCCAGCTGGATCATTGCGCAAGCGGGCCTTTCCGATGACCTGGATCCTTCGGCTCAGCGCAGCCTGTTGCAAGCTGCGTGCGCGGCGAAAGAGGCACTGACCGACAGCCAGTCGGTTGATGTCGCCTACGGCCAATGGAGTGCAACGCTGACCCGTGATGGCTTTAACGGCCTGATCGAGTCGATGGTTGCGCGCAGTCTCAAGGCTTGCCGCCGTGCTGTCCGTGATTCGGGTATCGAGCTCGACGAAGTCGAGGCCGTGGTCATGGTAGGCGGTTCCACCCGAGTGCCGCGGGTTCGCGAAGCCGTAGCAGAGATGTTCGGGCGTCAACCGCTGACCGAGATCGACCCTGATCAAGTGGTCGCTATCGGCGCAGCCATTCAAGCCGATACGCTCGCTGGCAACAAGCGCGATGGCGGGGAACTGCTATTGCTGGACGTGATTCCGCTGTCGCTGGGGCTCGAAACCATGGGTGGCTTGATGGAAAAGGTGATTCCGCGCAACACCACCATTCCCGTCGCCCGCGCCCAGGACTTCACTACTTATAAAGATGGCCAGTCGGCCATGATGATTCACGTCTTGCAGGGCGAGCGTGAGCTGATCAGCGATTGCCGTTCGCTGGCGCGCTTTGAGTTGCGCGGCATTCCGGCCATGGTTGCCGGTGCTGCGAAAATCCGCGTCACCTTCCAGGTCGATGCTGACGGCCTGCTCAGCGTTGCCGCCCGGGAGCTGGCATCTGGCGTGGAATCGAGCATTCAGGTCAAGCCGTCCTACGGTTTGACCGACGGCGAGGTGGCACGCATGCTCAAGGATTCGTTCCAGTACGCCGGCGATGACAAGGTTGCCCGTGTCCTGCGCGAACAGCAGGTCGATGCCGAGCGCTTGCTCGAAGCCGTTCAGGGCGCGCTTGATGCTGACGGCGAGCGGTTGCTGGATGCTGAAGAGCGGATGGTCATTGAGCTGCAGATGGATGAACTTCGTGAATTGATGAAAGGCACCGACGGCTCGGCCATTGAGCAACAGACCAAGCGTCTGTCTCAAGTAACCGACGCTTTCGCTGCCCGCCGCCTGGATTCAACGGTGAAAGCCGCGCTGGCCGGACGCAACCTGAATGAGATTGAGGAATAACTGATGCCGCAGGTCATATTTCTGCCACACGCCGAGCATTGCCCGGATGGCATGGTTGTAGAAGCGCAGGTCGGTCAATCGATCCTCGAACTTGCCCATGAGCATCACATCGAGATCGAAAGCGCCTGCGGTGGGGTCTGCGCCTGCACCACCTGTCACTGCATCATTCGCGAGGGCTTCAACTCTCTTGAAGAGGCGGACGAGTTGGAAGAGGATTTCCTGGATCGCGCATGGGGTCTTGAGGCTCACTCGCGGCTGTCCTGTCAGGCCAAGGTCGGAACGCAAGACCTGACTGTCGAGATTCCCAAGTATTCGCTCAACCACGCCGCCGAAGCGCCGCACTGATTCAGGGTCGCACTCATGAGCTACGGTTGGAATGATGTACAGCGCATTGCCGAAGAACTGGCCGAGGCACACCCCGGCGTGGACCCCTATTCGGTCGGCTTCGTCAGGCTGCAACAGATGATTCAGCAGCTCCCGGATTTCGACAACACGTCCGGGCGAGTCGGCGAGAAGGTGCTGGAGGCGGTTCAGACCCTTTGGGCCGACGAAATAGACTGAACAATTTTGCAAGTTAGGCAATACACCAGAACCCGCGTATAATTCGCGGGTTTAATTTTTCGCATTAATCACTGTTTCTGGAGTTACACCATGGCTGTTCAACGTACTTTCTCGATCATCAAGCCTGACGCCGTTGCTAAAAACGTAATCGGCGAGATCACCACCCGTTTTGAAAAGGCCGGTCTGCGCGTTGTCGCTTCGAAGCTCAAGCAACTGTCCAAAGCCGAAGCAGAAGGTTTTTACGCTGAGCACAGCGCTCGCGGTTTCTTCGGCGACCTGGTTGCTTTCATGATCTCCGGTCCAGTTGTCGTTCAGGTTCTGGAAGGCGAAAACGCTATCGCTCTGAACCGCGAACTGATGGGCGCTACCAACCCTAAAGAAGCTGCTGCCGGTACTATCCGCGCTGATTTCGCTGATTCCATCGACGCCAATGCTGTTCACGGTTCCGATTCCGAAGCAGCCGCTGCTCGTGAAATCTCGTACTTCTTCGCAGCTACTGAAGTAACCGCTCGATAAGCTTCAGGGCCAATGAGCGAGGGTGAATTCATGACAGCATCGACTGGCAAAACAAACCTGTTGGGTCTGACTCAGCCGGAAATGGAAAAATTCTTCGAGTCAATCGGGGAAAAACGCTTCCGCGCCGGTCAGGTAATGAAGTGGATTCACCATTTTGGCGTCGATGATTTCGACGCCATGACCAACGTCAGCAAGCCTTTGCGCGAAAAGCTCAAGAACCAGGCTGAAATTCGTGGTCCTGAGGTCGTCAGCGAGGACATTTCCACAGATGGCACCCGCAAATGGGTCGTCCGTGTCGAGTCCGGTAGCTGCGTAGAGACCGTTTACATCCCCCAGGGCAAGCGCGGAACGTTGTGCGTTTCCTCCCAGGCGGGTTGCGCGCTGGATTGCAGTTTCTGCTCTACCGGCAAGCAAGGCTTCAACAGCAACCTCACCGCCGCCGAAGTCATCGGTCAGGTGTGGATTGCCAACAAATCTTTCGGCAGTGTCCCGGCTACCGTCGACCGTGCCATCACCAACGTGGTGATGATGGGGATGGGCGAGCCATTGCTGAACTTCGACAATGTCGTGGCGGCCATGCATCTGATGATGGATGACCTGGGTTACGGCATTTCAAAGCGCCGGGTGACCCTGTCCACCTCTGGCGTGGTACCGATGATCGATGAGCTGTCCAAGCACATCGACGTATCGCTGGCGCTCTCGCTGCACGCGCCCAACGACGCGCTGCGTAACCAGTTGGTACCGATCAACAAGAAATACCCTTTGAAAATGCTCCTCGAGTCCTGCCGCCGCTACATGTCGTCGCTGGGTGAAAAGCGCGTGCTGACCATTGAGTACACCATGCTCAAGGACATCAACGACAAGGTCGAGCACGCGATCGAGATGATCGAGCTGCTCAAGGACACCCCCTGCAAGATCAACCTGATCCCGTTTAATCCGTTCCCGCATTCGGGTTATGAGCGTCCGAGCAATAACGCAATTCGCCGTTTCCAGGATCAGTTGCATCAAGCCGGTTATAACGTCACCGTGCGCACCACGCGCGGTGAGGACATCGATGCCGCCTGTGGCCAGTTGGTCGGGCAGGTCATGGATCGCACTCGTCGCAGCGAACGTTACATCGCTGTACGCGAACTCAGTGCCGAGGCCGAAGGGGCTCAGATCGCTGCGTCCCGCAACTGATTGCGATATTTGACTGAGAGGATCTCTATGTCCCTGCGCACTGCGCTCTTGCTGTGTCTTGCCACGTTGCTGATGGGTTGTGTCTCATCCGGCAACGTTGATCCGCTGAGTACCAGCAAGGGTCGTGATGAGGCGCGTCAGGCCTACGTGCAGTTGGGACTGGGTTACTTGCAGCAGGGGCAGGTGGAGCGAGCCAAGGGACCGCTCAAGAGCGCGCTTGAACTGGACAGTTCCGACGCCGATGCCAATGCCGCGCTTGCACTGGTGTTTCAGGCCGAGCAAGAGCCCGAACTCACTGACAAGTATTACGCCAAAGCGTTGTCCTCCCGCCCTAAAGATGCCCGAATCCTCAATAACTACGGCAGCTTTTTGTACAGCCAGAAGCGATACAAAGAGGCGTATGAGCGCTTCCAGCAGGCGGCCAATGACAATCTCTACGCCGAGCGTGCAAGGGTGTTTGAAAACCTTGGCATGACAGCCGTTATGTTGGGCGACCGCGAAAGCGCTCGGGAACATTTCTCCAAAGCCTTGCGCCTGGATCAACAGCAGCCGCGTTCATTGCTGGAAATGGCTGAGTTGTCTTACGAAGACAGGCATTATGTGCCGGCACGTGACTTTTACGACCGGTTTAGCCAGCTCGCCGAGCAAAATGCACGTAGTCTCTTGCTGGGTACGCGGTTGGCCAAGATCTATGACGATCGCAACAAGGCAGCCAGTTATGGCTTGCAACTAAAAAGACTCTATCCCGGTACGCCGGAATATCAGCAATACCTGTCGGAGCAATGATGAAAGCGGCGCATCCCGAAGTTGTAGCAGCCACTCGCACCAATCCTGGGGAGACCTTGCGTCAGGCCCGCGAGAACAAGAACTGGTCGCTGCCAGATGTGGCTTTGAGGTTGAACCTTACCGTGACTTCCTTGAGCAATCTGGAGACCGGCAATTTCGACAAGCTGCCCGGCCACACATTCGCCAGGGGCTACATCCGCGCGTACGCTAAATTGATGGAGCTGGATCAGGCTGCGCTGGTCAATCAGTTCGACCAGTACACCGGCACCGACGGCAAAGGCAGCAATGTTCATGCACTAGGCCGTATTGAAGAGCCGGTGCGGCTTTCCCACAATATCTTGCGTATCGTCAGCCTGCTCCTGTTGGTCGCTCTGGTCGGCGGCGGTTTCCTGTGGTGGCAGGATCAGGCAGCGATGCGTGGCAAAGAGCCTGCCAGCATCGGTATGGAGCATGTCGAAGTCGAAAGCGCCGACGGCACCACGCAGATTCACCCGCTCGATGAGCCAGAAGATCAGGCCGTCGCGGACTCGCAGAACGGTAGTTCTTCGCCACTGCCGCTTAACAACAGCGAGCCTGTTGCCGCGCCGTCGACACCTGCTGCGCCAGCAACCACATCTCCCTCAACGGTGCCTGCGACCACTGCAACCTCTCCGGCCCATGGCGTAGGTACGTCTGGAGCAGCGGTTGCTCCAGCACAGACAGCGCCAGCCCAAACCGCTACCTCGCCAGCGGTAGCCCCGACTACTACCGCCCAAGCTGCTCCCGTGGCGGCAGGTGCTGGACAGGTTCAGGTTCAATTCACGGCGGACTGCTGGACTCAGGTCACTGACGGCAACGGCAAGGTTCTGACCAGCGGCCTGAAGCGCAAAGGCGACAGCATCGACGTTAACGGCAAGCCGCCTTTGACCCTGCGCCTGGGCTACGCCCGTGCAGCTCAAGTCAGCTACAACGGCCAGCCTGTTGATGTCGCACCTTTTACCAGTGGCGAAACTGCTCGCCTGAAGCTAGGGCAATAAGTCATGCACGGCGAATCACCAATCAAGCGTCGCGAATCTCGTAAAATCTGGGTCGGCAATGTGCCGGTCGGCGGGGATGCGCCGATTGCAGTGCAGAGCATGACCAACAGCGACACCAATGATGTTGCGGCCACCGTGGCACAGATCAATCGTCTGGAAGCGGCTGGCGTAGACATTGTGCGTGTGTCGGTGCCCGACATGGACGCGGCTGAAGCTTTTGGCCGTATCAAGCAGTTAGTCAAAGTCCCGCTGGTGGCGGACATCCATTTCGATTACAAAATTGCGTTGCGTGTTGCCGAGCTTGGCGTGGATTGCCTGCGCATCAATCCAGGCAACATCGGTCGCGAAGATCGGGTGCGTGCGGTAGTGGATGCTGCCCGTGATCGCGGCATTCCGATTCGCATTGGTGTGAACGCCGGTTCGCTTGAAAAGGACCTGCAGAAAAAGTACGGCGAGCCGACACCCGCTGCGCTGGTAGAATCCGCGCTGCGGCATGTCGAGCACCTTGATCGCCTGGACTTTCAGGACTTCAAGGTCAGCGTCAAGGCTTCGGATGTGTTCATGGCTGTCGAGGCTTACCGTCTGCTGGCCAGACAAATCGTGCAGCCGCTGCATCTGGGCATTACCGAAGCTGGCGGTTTGCGTTCAGGCACAGTGAAATCGGCCGTCGGCCTAGGTATGCTGCTCGCCGATGGCATCGGCGATACCATCCGTATTTCGCTGGCTGCCGATCCGGTTGAAGAAGTGAAAGTCGGTTACGACATCCTCAAGTCTCTGCGCCTTCGTTCCCGTGGCATCAACTTCATCGCCTGCCCGAGCTGCTCGCGGCAGAATTTCGATGTGGTCAAGACCATGAACGAGCTGGAAGGGCGACTTGAAGATCTGCTGGTGCCGCTGGATGTTGCGGTGATCGGCTGTGTGGTCAACGGTCCCGGTGAAGCGAAAGAAGCGCATATCGGTTTGACCGGGGGCACGCCGAACCTGATCTACATCGACGGCAAGCCCGCGCAAAAGCTGACTAATGACAATCTGGTGGATGAGCTGGAACGCTTGATTCGTCAGAGAGCGGCCGAGAAGGTCGAGGCCGAAGCCGGCCTGATCTTGCGTAGCTGAAAGTGCCGCCAACCCAGTTTCTAAGGATTTTTTGTGAGTAAGCCTCTGCAAGCCATTCGTGGCATGAACGACCTTTTGCCGGAACAGACGCCGCTGTGGCGTTATTTCGAAGGCACCGTCGCGCGCCTGCTGGATAACTACGGTTATCGCCAGATCCGCATGCCGATCGTCGAGTTCACCGACCTGTTCAAGCGTTCAATCGGTGAAGTGACCGACATCGTTGAAAAAGAGATGTACACCTTCGAGGACCGCAACGGTGATTCCCTGACCCTGCGTCCTGAAGGTACTGCGGCGTGCGTTCGCGCGGTACTGGAACACGGCATTATCGGCGGTGGTCAGGTTCAGAAGCTTTGGTACATCGGGCCGATGTTTCGTCACGAGCGCCCACAGAAAGGCCGTTATCGCCAGTTTCACCAGATTGGTCTGGAGGTGTTCAATCTCGACGGTCCGGATATTGACGCCGAGCTGATCGTCTTGACCTGGCGTCTGTGGAAGCTGTTAGGCATCCGCGACGCGGTAAAACTGGAGCTCAACAGCCTGGGCACCAGCGAGGCGCGTGGTCGGTATCGTGAAGCGCTGGTCGAGTTCCTGTCGGCTCGTCTGGATCAGCTGGACGAAGACAGTCAGCGCCGCCTGAAAACCAACCCGCTGCGCGTGCTGGACACCAAGCACCCTGAAACCCAGGCTGTATTGGTGGATGCGCCGAAGCTGGCGGACTATCTGGATGACGAGTCGCGCACCCATTTCGAAGGCTTGAAAGCGCGTCTGGATGCCGCAGGCATACCTTATGTGATCAACCCGAAGCTGGTGCGCGGCCTGGATTACTACAGCAAAACCGTATTTGAATGGGTCACTGATCAATTAGGTTCCCAAGGCACAGTCTGTGCCGGTGGCCGTTACGACGGTCTGGTCGAGCAAATGGGCGGCAAGCCTACCTCCGGCGTTGGTTTTGCCATGGGTATCGAGCGTTTGATCCTGCTGCTTGAAACACTGGAGCAGGTACCCGAAGAAATCTTTCGCACGGTGGACGTCTACGTGTGTGCCTTCGGCGAAGCTGCCGAACTGGCCGCGCTGGCGCTGTCGGAGCGGTTGCGTGATCAGGCGCCTGCCTTGCGTCTGCAGGTCAATGCCGGCGCTGGCAGCTTCAAAAGCCAGTTCAAGAAGGCCGACAAGAGCGGCGCCTTGTATGCGCTGATCCTGGGTGATGAAGAACTGGCGCGCAAGGAAGTGGGCGTCAAGCCTTTGCGCGGTCAGGGCGAACAACAAAATATTGCCTGGGATGCTCTGTCTGAGCACCTGGCCACCTGCATCGTGCAGGGTTGAAGCTGACAAACAGCGGATTTAGCGAATAGGAGTATTGGGGTGTCGAGTACCGATGATGAACAGCTGGTGGCGGTCAAGGATTGGTGGCAGCGTAATGGCAAGCCACTGGTAACTGGCGGTCTCCTCGCGCTGATCGTGGTGTTGGGGTGGCAAGCCTGGCAAAAGTATCAATCCAATCAGTCGCAGGGCGCTTCGGCTCTCTACCAGCAACTGCTGGAAACCGCACTGACGCCAAGCGGCCAGGCAGATGCCGGTCGTGTGGCTGAAATCGCCGGCAAACTCAAAAGCGATTTCGGCGGCACCCCTTACGCGCAGTACGGCAGCCTTTTCGTTGCCAAGGTGGCCGTGGACACTGGCAAGCTTGATGATGCTGCTGCCGAGCTCAAAGCCGTGACTGACAAACCTGCGACCCCGACGCTGGGCGAAATTGCTCGCCAGCGTCTGGCCCGTGTTCTGGCTGCTCAGAACAAACCGGAAGACGCGCTGAAATTGCTCGACGGTCAGGCAGACAAAGCGTTCCTTGCCGCTCGTGAAGAACTGCGTGGTGATCTGCTGGTTCAGTTGGGTCGCACGGATGATGCGCACGCTGCATACCAAAAGGCTAAAGCCGCGCTGTCTGAAGAAGCTGCGGTCGGTGGCCTACAAATGAAGCTCGACGATCTGGCGAAAGGGGATGCGTGACGTGATTCGTTGGAAACATGCAGCATTGCTGGCTCTGGCCGTACTGGCCGCGGGTTGCAGCAGCAACAGCAAAAAGGAATTGCCTCCGGCCGAGCTGACCGACTTCAAAGAAGAAGTGGTTCTGCAAAAGCAATGGAGCCGCTCGGTCGGTGACGGTCAGGGCGAGACCTATAACATGCTGATTCCGGCCATCGAAGGCGAAAACATCTTCGCCGCCGACACCACCGGTGTCGTCATGTCGGTTAAGCGCTCCACCGGCGATGTGGTCTGGAAGAAAGAACTCGACAAGCCTGTCTCCGGCGCCGTTGGCGTTGGCTTCGGCATGGTCATGGTCGGCACGCTCAAAGGCGAAGTGATCGTTCTTGACGAGTCGACCGGCGAAGAAAAATGGCACGCTCGTGTGACCAGTGAAGTCTTGGCCGCACCCTCAACCAACGGCGACGTGGTAGTGGTTCAGACTCAGGATGACCGTGTGGTTGGCTTTGATGCTGCCACCGGCACCCAGCGCTGGATCTATGAAAGCACGCCTGCGGTCCTGACCCTGCGCGGTACTGGCGCACCTATCGTCACCAATCACCTTGCCATTGCCGGCCTGTCCACCGGCAAGGTCGTTGCGCTTGAAACCAGCAACGGTGTACCAGCGTGGGAGCAGCGTGTAGCCATTCCACAAGGTCGTTCTGAGCTTGATCGCGTGGTCGATATCGACGGCGGTCTGCTGTTGTCAGGCGGGACGTTGTATGTCGCAACCTACCAGGGTCGCGTCGCCGGCCTGGAACTGGAAAGCGGCCGCGTGCTCTGGCAGCGTGACGCCTCGAGCTACGCCGGCGTAGCCCAGGGTTTCGGTAGCGTTTACGTGAGCCTGGCCAACGGCACCGTTGAAGGCATCGATGAGCGTTCGTCCACTGCACTGTGGAGCAACGACTCGTTGGCCCGCCGTCAGTTGGGTGCGCCGGAAGTGTTCTCCAGCTACGTCGCGGTGGGTGACATGGAAGGCTATCTGCATCTGCTGAGCCAGGTCGACGGTCGTTTCGTCGGTCGCGAAAAGATTGACGGCGATGGCCTGCGCGCCCGTCCGCTGGTATCGGGCAACACTATTTATGTCTTCGGCAACAGCGGCAAGCTTGAAGCCCTGACGATCAAGTAGTGGCTGTCTATGCTAACGGGACTTCCAGTGAGGTGTTCCGCTAGCAGCCTTGCTCTGGCAGGGCTCGCGGCACTTTGAGTGTCGCCCCGAACTCTGGCCGCTGCCTTGCAGCGGCTTTTGTATTTTCTGAAATAACGAAGTGGAGAGCCGCATGGTTCCCGTAATCGCCCTGGTGGGCCGACCGAACGTCGGCAAGTCCACCTTGTTCAACCGCCTGACCAGGACTCGCGACGCCATCGTTGGCGACTTGTCCGGTCTGACCCGTGATCGCCAATACGGTGAGGCCAAGTGGCAAGGGCGCAGCTACATCCTGATCGACACCGGCGGTATCTCCGGTGATGAACACGGCATGGACGAAAAGATGGCGGAGCAGTCGCTTCTGGCCATCGAAGAAGCCGATGTCGTGCTGTTTCTGGTTGACGCCAAAGCCGGTTTCACCGCTGCTGACCAGATGATCGGCGAGCACCTGCGCAAGCGGAACAAGACCTCATACGTGGTCGCCAACAAGGTCGATAACATCGATCCGGAACTGGCCCGCGCAGAGTTCAGCCCGCTGGGTATGGGCGATGCGATCCCGGTTGCCGGTGCGCACGGTCGTGGCATCACGCAGATGCTGGAAATTGCCCTGAGCTCGTTCCCCAAGGACGATGACGAAGAAGAGGGCGAGCCGGAAATCGTCGCTGAAGGCGAGGAAGCCAAGCGCATTCCGGGCTCAAGCGAAAAAGACGGCATCAAGATTGCAATTATCGGTCGCCCCAACGTGGGTAAATCGACGTTGGTCAACCGCATGCTCGGTGAAGACCGGGTCATCGTCTATGACGAGCCGGGCACCACGCGTGACAGTATCTACATCCCGTTCGAGCGTAACGACGAGAAGTACACGCTGATCGACACCGCCGGTGTACGCAAGCGCGGCAAGATCCACGAGGAAGTCGAAAAATTCTCGGTGGTAAAAACCCTGCAGGCGATCAAAGACGCCAACGTGGTGATCTTCGTGATGGACGCCCGCGAAGGCGTCGTCGACCACGATCTGAACCTGTTGGGCTTTGCGCTGGAAGCGGGTCGTGCGCTGGTCATCGCCCTGAACAAGTGGGATGGCATGGTGCCGAGCGAGCGTGACTACGTGAAGACCGAGCTTGAACGCCGGTTGTTCTTCGTTGACTTCGCCGACATCCACTTCATCTCGGCGCTGCACGGCACTGGCGTGGGTAACCTGTACCAATCGGTGCAGAATTCATTCAAGTCCGCGGTCACCCGCTGGCCCACCAGCCGCCTGACCCAGATTCTCGAAGATGCGGTCAGCGAGCACGCGCCACCGATGGTGGGTAGCCGTCGCATCAAGCTGCGTTACGCTCACTTGGGTGGCGCCAACCCGCCGTTGATCGTCATCCACGGTAACCAGGTCGACAAGGTGCCTAAATCCTATGTCCGCTATCTGGAAAATACCTATCGCCGCGTTCTGAAGCTGGTCGGTACGCCGATTCGCATCGAATTCAAAGGCGGCGAGAACCCGTATGAAGGCAACAAGAACACGCTGACTGACCGTCAGGTCAACAAGAAGCGTCGGATGATGTCGCACCACAAGAAAGCCGACAAGAAGCGCCGCGATAAGCGCTGATCGTGTGACCGGTTTTCTCCGAAAAGGCGCCCATGGCGCCTTTTTTTGTGCGCGCACAATGGGCTATCCTGCGGGTCCCCGTGCCGACCAGGAGCCGGGTGTGGAGCAGGGCACCCCCATGATCATCAGCAAATTGCCGAACGTTGGCACCACCATTTTTACCGTGATGTCTCAGCTTGCAGCCGAAACCGGCGCGATCAATCTGTCCCAGGGATTCCCCGACTTCGATGGCCCGCAGGCGCTGCGCGAAGCACTCTGTCGCCACACCATGGACGGCCATAACCAATATGCGCCAATGACCGGTCTGCCCGCATTGCGTGAGCAAGTGGCCGCCAAGATCGCCCGCTCCTACGGCCGTCAGGTCAACCTCGACACTGAAGTGACCATCACTCCAGGTGCCACCCATGGCATTTTCTGCGCGATCCAGACCGTGGTGCAGGCTGGCGACGAAGTCATCGTGTTCGATCCCAGCTACGACAGTTACGAGCCGTCGGTTGAACTGGCCGGCGGGCGTTGCGTGCATGTGCAACTCAAGCAGAATGACTTCTCGATTGACTGGGAGCAACTCAGCGCTGCCCTGAGCCCACGTACACGCATGATCATCATTAATTCGCCGCATAACCCGAGCGGTGCCTTGATCACCCGCAGCGAACTGGACCAGTTGGCGGCGTTGATCCGGGACCGCGATATCTACCTGGTCAGCGACGAGGTTTATGAACACTTGGTGTTCGACGGTGTAAAGCACGCTAGCGTTCTGGCACACGAGGAGCTGTATCAGCGTGCGTTTGTGGTCAGCTCGTTCGGCAAGACCTACCACGTGACTGGCTGGAAGACCGGCTACGTCGTGGCGCCGCCAGCGCTGACCGCCGAAATGCGCAAAATCCACCAGTTTGTCGGTTTCTGTGGTGTCACGCCGTTGCAGTGGGCATTGGCCGACTTTATGGCGCAGCACCCTGAGCATGTCGAAGAGCTGCCGGCGTTCTATCAAGCCAAGCGCGATTTCTTCTGCAATCAGCTGGAGTCCTCGCGCTTTGTCTTCACGCGGGCTCAAGGCACTTATTTCCAGCTCGTCGACTATTCGGACATACGACCGGACCTGAACGATGTTGATATGTCGTTGTGGATGACTCGTGAGCATGGTGTCGCAAGCATCCCCATTTCAGTGTTCTACCAAAAGCCGCCTGAAGGGCAGCGTTTGATACGTTTGTGTTTCCCCAAGCGTGAAGAAACGTTGCGCCAGGCCGCGGAGAAGTTATGCGCGATCTGACCCTGCTGCCCGACCTTAACCTGGCGTTGGTGCAGACCACGCTGGTCTGGCATGACTGCCCGGCCAATCACGCCCATTTCGATGAACTATTGAGCGAAGTGCATGACGTCGATCTGGTGATTTTGCCCGAGATGTTCACCACCGGTTTTTCGATGGCGTCCGAAGAATTGGCCGAACCGGCACAAGGCATCACATCTGCCTGGATGCTGGCCCACGCCAAGCGACTGAATGCCGTTGTCACAGGCAGCGTCATCGTTCGTGCGGACGATGGCAGTCACCGCAACCGCCTGCTGTGGGCGCGTCCGGACGGCGAGTTGCTGCACTACGACAAGCGCCACTTGTTTCGCATGGCAGGCGAGCATGAGCACTACAGCGCGGGTGAGCGCCAGGTGCAGTTCGAGCTCAAGGGCTGGCGGATTCGCCCGTTGATTTGCTACGACCTGCGTTTTCCGGTCTGGAGCCGCGATGCGCACAACACCGACCTGTTGCTGTACACCGCCAATTGGCCAGGGGCGAGAAGGCTGCACTGGAACCGTTTGCTGCCAGCGCGGGCGATCGAAAATCTGTGCTATGTGGCGGCGGTCAACCGGGTTGGCACTGACGGTAAGGGTTTCGCGTATACCGGCGACAGCCAGGTGCTGGACTTCCAGGGCGAGAGCCTGCTGAACGCAGGCGCCGCGGACGGGGTGTTTCAGGTCAGGTTATCCGCAGAGAGCCTCGGCGCTTACCGCAGCAAATTCCCGGCGTGTCTCGACGCTGATACATTCGAGATACAGTAACGTTATGAAGTCGGGGCGTTGGTGGTCGATAGCGGTAGTACCAAAACCGGAGTTCAGTCATGACCACGATCAACGCCTCTTCCCTCACTTACGCCAGTTCCTTCAACGTCACTGTGAAGAAGGACGTTGCCAGCACCGCTGACGCAGACACCAGCACCACGTCCGTAGCGGCAAGTGACTCCAGCGCCACTGCCGAGAAAAGCGGGGCAAGCGGCGGCGCAGCAGCGTCGGGCGGTGGCTCCAGTGCCTCAAGCAGTACCAGCGAAACCGCCATCGAGAAGCTGGAGCAGCAAATCAAGGAAACCCAAAAGCGTCTGCAGGAACAACAGGCGCAATTGGCTTCAGCTCAGGCGAGCAAGGGATCCGATGAAGCGAAGTCGCAGCAGGTCATGGCGATTACCGGCCAGATCGCAAGCACCAGCGCATCGCTCGCCACTCAGGAAGCCGCTTTGGTCCAGCTGCAGAAGTCGGGCAGTATCAACACCACGGCTTGATCTGTGCCGATAGGGTGGCCCGTCTATAGACAGGCCGTCGATCAACAACCTTGAAAACGCTCGCTGGGGGCCTTCAGATTGGCGCGCCATGGCCGATATCGCCTGTAATAAAACAGGAGTTCAGCCATGACCATCATTAACACGAGTTCTTTGGGGTCGTATTCCAGTGTGATCGCCACCGGTGTCAAAACGGATAAATCTCAAACCAGTGACGCCACGACAGTGAGCGTCGATTTGCGTGGCACCGTGATGAAATCTGGAGGGGCGGCCGGCAAGGCAGAGTCCTCTGAAAGCCTCACGCCGTCGCAGCAGGCGATCAAGCAGTTGCAGGAGCAGATCAAGGAGACGCAGAAACGTCTGCTGGAGCAGCAACAACAGTTGGCGGTTGCGCAGAACAGCAAGCTGCCTGAGCCGGAAAAGGGCCAGAAAGTGATGGCTATCCAGCAACAGGTGTCGGGCACTATGGCCCAACTGGCGGCACAGCAGGCTGCATTGCTGGAGTTAATGAAAGGCAGTGTCAGCACCACCGCTTGATTGCGCTGCTTAACTGAGCGCCTGTAGGAGCGAACTTGTTCGCGAGAAATCCTGGCTGACAGACCGCCTCGGCTACCTCGCCAACAAGTTGGCTCCTACAGATTCAGCATTTAGGCGGCCTTGGCTTCAGCCTGCACCAGCGAGCGGTTCAGGGCGCTAAACAGCGCGCGGAAGCTGGCGGTAGTGATGTTTTCGTCGATGCCCACGCCATGTACCGCGCGATCACCGTTTACTCGCAGTTCGATATAAGCCGCGGCTTTTGCAGTGGTACCCGCACCGATTGCGTGTTCGTTGTAATCCATGATCTCCACGCCCACCGGCAGGCTCGACACCAAGGCTTCCAGCGCGCCGTTGCCTTTGCCCCGCCAGTGCAGGTTGGTTTCGCCGTCGCCTTTTGCCGATACCTCGACTTCTACGGCGCTGTGGCCGTTTTCTTCCTGCAGGCGGTGACTGACCAGTGCGTAGGGCTTGTTTGCCTGCAGATACTCCTGCTTGAACAGCGCATAAATCTGCTGAGCAGTCATTTCCAGGCCCAGGCGATCGGTCTCGCCCTGCACGACCTGGCTGAATTCGATTTGCATGCGGCGCGGCAGAGAAATGCCGTATTCCTGTTCCAGCAAGTAGGCGATGCCGCCCTTGCCTGACTGGCTGTTAACGCGAATCACCGCCTCATAGCTGCGGCCGATATCGGCGGGATCAATCGGCAAGTACGGCACTTCCCAGACGGCGTCGGGTTTCTGTTGCGAGAAACCCTTGCGAATTGCGTCCTGGTGGGAGCCGGAGAACGCAGTGTGGACCAGGTCGCCCACGTACGGGTGACGCGGGTGAACTGCGATCTGATTGCATTCTTCAACGACCTTGCGCACGCCGTCGATGTCGGAGAAGTCCAGTTGGGGATTCAAGCCCTGGGTATACATGTTCAGCGCCACAGTCACCAGATCGACGTTACCGGTACGCTCGCCGTTGCCGAACAGACAGCCTTCAACTCGGTCTGCGCCGGCCATCAGGCCCAGCTCGGTGGCGGCAACGCCAGTACCACGGTCGTTATGGGTATGCAGGCTGATGATCACGCTGTCGCGGCGCGTGATGTTGCGACTGAACCACTCGATCTGATCGGCGTAGATGTTTGGCGTAGCCACCTCGACGGTCGCGGGGAGGTTGAGGATGACTTTGTTCTGCGGCGTTGCGTTCCAGACCTCAATCACGGCGTCGCAGACTTCCTTGGCAAACTCCAGCTCAGTGGCGCTGAAGGTTTCAGGGGAGTACTCAAACTGCCATTGGGTTTCAGGCTGCATCGCTGCGTATTTGACAAATAATCTAGCGGCGCTGACCGCGATTTCCTTCACGCCAGCCTTGTCCTGGTTAAAGACAATGCGACGGAAAGAAGGGGAGGTGGCGTTGTACAGGTGAACAATGGCTTTCTTGGCGCCCTTCAGCGATTCAAAAGTCCGCGCGATCAGGTCTTCACGGCCTTGGGTGAGCACCTGAATGGTGGTGTCGTCCGGGATGTGCCCGTCTTCAATCAGGGTGCGCACGAAGTCGAAGTCAGTTTGGGACGCCGCCGGAAACGATGCTTCGATTTCCTTTACGCCAACCTGAACAAGGGTTTTCCAGAAGCGAAGTTTTTTGACCGCGTCCATTGGCTCGATCAGCGATTGGTTGCCGTCACGCAGGTCTGAACTGCACCAGATCGGTACCTCGGTAATGGTCTTGGAAGGCCAGGTGCGGTCCGGCAGATCAATGACCGGGAATGCGCGGTACTTGGTCGAGGGATCTTTGAGCATGGTCATGTGAGCAGTCCTTTAAATACTGAGGGCCGAAAAAAGGCGGCCAGCCGGTTGAAACGTAGACAGGGATCGAGGCACCGCAACTAGCTTTGCAGTCGTGCACTGACCAGGCTGAGGCAGCGATGCTGGCGCAGCAAAATGAGGGTGTGAGAGGTTTTCATAACGGCCACCGTAACCAATGAGGTGAAAGCTGGCAAGCTGTCGCGGAAAATTGATAGAAATCCTCCGCTGCGGTTTTTTAGCGAAATATTAATGCGCTTAATCCTCATTCGGCAGGATTCAATTGCGGGGCCCTTGGTGACTGCGCAATGTCTCTAAACCAACGAGTCTTACGGCTGGAAAGCGCCGATAAATATTGCCGGGTCCACTCGAGCATCATTCAGGCTCACATTCCAGTGCATGTGCGGTCCGGTCGCCCGACCTGTAGAACCGACACGGCCAACGATCCCGCCCCGCGGCACGGCATCACCGACTTTCACGTCGATCTTCGACATGTGGCAGAACATGCTGATGAAGCCTTGGCCGTGGTCCACAAATACGGTGTTCCCGTTGAAGAAGTAATTGCCGATAAGAATCACCTTACCCGCGGCCGGCGATTTGATGGGCGTGCCTGCCGGCACCGCGAAGTCCAGACCGGCATGAGGATTGCGCTCTTCGCCGTTGAAGAATCTGCGCACTCCGAACTTGCTCGACAGTGGCCCGTTCACCGGTTTATCAAGAATCAGATTGCTTGGTGTGCCTGGGCTGAAACTGCGATAAGCCTGAACCTGCACCGCCAGTTCACCTTCGATGCGTTTGAGGTCGTCCGGGTTCGGGTTCACCTGACGCTGGTTTTTCAGAGTGATGCGCTGCTCCGGATAGTTTTTGTTGCCCACCGCGAAGGACAGGCTACGGTTGCCGTTCGCATCCTTGGCCAGCAATTGCTCAGTCCCGGGCTTGACCGTCAGTGGCACGCCGACAATCGCCAACCAGCGGTTGCCCTGCTCCTTGACCACCATGACCGGTTTACCTTGATAAGAGGCTTTTGGTGCTTCGGTTCCTGTGCCCAGATCTACTACGGCCACCCCGCCAGGTACAGGCTTGTTCAAGGCGCGAGTAATGAAGCTGTCAGCAGGTGCTGCGGCGGATGCAGGCACGATCAGGCACGCAGACAGCGCAGCCGTGATGAAAATTCGAGTCGTAAGGCCGAGCATCAATAAGTCAATCCAGTAATGAAAGGGTAACGGGCGTGAGGTGGTTGTCCTCGACTCGCACAAGCAATTGGCCTTCGCCCAGTTTTGCTGTCAGGCGTTGACCGGTTTTGGTCTGCTCGGCACTGCGAATGGCGTGCCCCTTGTCGTCCAATAAAATGCTGTAACCACGACCTAACGTGGCGAGGGGGCTGACGACGTTGAGCGTCTGTACCTGATTTTGAAGCTGTAAGCGCCGGGCTTTCAGGTTGTCCCTGATGGCTTTTGGCAAACGCTCGGCCAAAACGTCCAGACGCTGGCGCAGGAAAGCCAGCGTGCGCCCCGGATGTTGCGCCGCCAACCTGCTTTGCAGATGAGTCATGCGTACCTGACGCTTGTGCATCTGTTGCTCGAAAGCGCGTCGCAGGCGCATGTCCAGATCGTCCAGGCGTTGAGCGCGCTGACGCAGACGCTCGCCCGGGTGTCGCAACCGGCGGGAGATACCATCCAGGCGCAATTGCTCGCGCATCAACCGGTCTTGCATGCGGCTGATCAAACGACGCTGCAGGCTGTCTACCCGGCGATGCAGATCGCTGGAGTCAGGCGCCAGCAGTTCGGCGGCGGCCGAGGGCGTGGGGGCGCGAACATCGGCGACGAAGTCGCTGATCGAGACATCCGTTTCATGTCCTACAGCGCTGACAATCGGTGTTACACAGGCGTCTATGGCGCGAGCCACTGCTTCTTCGTTGAAGCACCACAAGTCCTCCAGCGAGCCGCCGCCGCGCGCGAGAATCAGCGCATCGAATCCACGACCGTCCGCCAGTTTCAGGGCGCGCACGATTTGCCCTATGGCTTCGCGGCCCTGCACGGCGGTGGGAATCAGGGTCAGTTCGACCTGCGGCGCGCGACGACGAAAGACGCTGATAATGTCGCGAATCACTGCCCCGGTGGGTGAGCTGATGATCCCGATGCGCCGTGGGTGCAACGGCAGCGCAACTTTGCGTTCGGCGCTGAATAGCCCTTCGGCGCTGAGTTTTTCCTTCAGCGCATCGAAGGCCAGGCGCAACGCACCGTCGCCCGCTGGCTCGACGGTGTCGAGAATCAATTGGTAATCGCCACGCCCTTCAAAGAGTGAGACCTTGCCGCGCACCTTGACCGCCAGGCCATCCTTCAATGCCTGACGCACCCGTGCAGCGTTCTGCCGGAACAGCGCGCAACGCACTTGGGCGCCGGTGTCCTTGAGCGTGAAATACACATGGCCGGACGCGGGCCGGGAGAGGTTGGAAATTTCGCCCTCCACCCAGATGTTGGAGAACACATCCTCCAGCAGCACGCGAGCGCGGCCGTTGAGCTGGCTGACGGTGAGGACTTCCCGGTCGAGGCCGAGTCTTGCGAAGGGGTCTTTGATCATGGCGGGCATGATAAAGGCAATGGGGTGATAGTCACCACAGGAGATGGGCGCGAGTGTTTGCCAGAACGGCGCCAATTTTCTGTAGGAGCCAACCTGTTGGCGAGACGCTTACAAAGTCAGCCCGAAAAATCCCCTCGCGAACAAGTTCGCTCCTACAGAACATGTTCGGCATTTCTTCTATATAAGTGGCTATCGAATGGTTAAAGTCTGCGCCCATCATTTCCCGTCAATCCGTTCAGGAAGGAGGCGCTGTGACCGTTGCCGGGCTGTTGGGAGAATTCAGTCAGTTGGGGTTTACCCCCCATGGATTGGCTGATCATTGAGTTGGGCGTTATCGCCGCCTATCTGGTGTTCGCCATCGCAGGCTTTGGCACTGCACTTGTGGCAGGCCCGGTGTTGATTCACTTCATGCCCTTGTCGCGAATCATCCCGCTGCTGGTGATGCTCGACTTTCTTGCCGCATTCAGCCATCTGCTGCCATCTCGGCAACAGGTGGTCAGGTCAGAGCTATTGAGGATGGTGCCGTGCATGGCCGTGGGCTGCACGCTGGGTGTCCTTTTTCTGCTTAATCTGAAGTCCGATCTGCTGCTGTTGCTCATGGGTCTGTTCCTGATTGCCTACTCGGTCTACAGCCTGGCGATCAAGGTCCGTCCGACCCAGCTGTCTGCGGGCTGGGCGATCCCGATGGGCACGGTAGGTGGATTATTTGGCGCATTGTTTGGCAGTGGCGGCTTTCTATACGCGATCTACCTCAATGGGCGATTGACCGATAAAGCTCAGGCGCGGGCCACGCAGAACGCACTGATCAGTTGCAGCACCATCGTGCGCTTGAGCCTGTTCGTGATCACCGGAGTCTATGCGCAGATTTCCCTGTTGTTGCTAGCGGTGTGCATTCTTCCTGCGATGATCATTGGCTCATGGATCGGACGTCGTCTGGTCATGAGGCTTTCGCGGGAGATGTTTGTACGATTGGTCACCTGGCTGGTGTTGGTCAGCGGTATTGCGCTCGTCGGCCGGTATCTGGCGGGCTGATGGCTAAACTTGACCTCAGCGGTCGCCGCATTAAGCTGCCGGACTCAGTTGACGTCAGTGACAGGCCAGGCCATGAACACCCAAAGCATCATCGTCCCGCAAATTTCCAGCTTTCCGGCCCGCGAAGCCAAGGCCCGCGCCATCCTGCGCTGGCTGGTCAAACTGGATGTGGTCGAAGAGGCGCTTAGCACCTGTGGCCGTAGCAATAACAGGATGGCCTATGCGATTGCCCCCGGCGCCAGACGCTTCGTCGAATATCCCGACGCGCTGCCTTACGGCAAAGAGGTCAATGGTCTGGAGATTGTACTCAAGCGTTGCATCTATACGCCGCAGCAGGGGTTTGTCGAAGAGGCGGGCTGTCCCGAGTGCCGGCGGGAGATTGGTGAAGCGCTATTCGACAGTCTTGAAGAATGGATGCCAGGGCATACCGATAACTTCATCTGTCCTGAATGCCGGCATGAGGACGACATCAACGGGTTTATGTTTCTTGATCCCTGCGGCTTCTCCAACCTTGGGTTCATCTTCAATGACTGGCTGGAGGCGGGCTTCAAACAGAGTTTTCTCGATGAATTTGCCGAACGTCTGGATCGCCCGGTGTCTTTCGTCAAAGTCCGGCTTTAACACGAGCGTTACAGTTGCAATTCACGATAGAGCGCGTCGATCATGGCGATTCTTAAATAGACTGATCTTTACATTGAGCACAGGGACCTCTGTGGGTATAATGGCGCGCTTCCAATTTCCCGCTCGGGAGCCCCCGCGATGCTGCGTATCAGCCAAGAAGCTCTTACATTCGACGACATTCTCCTTGTGCCCGGTTATTCCGAGGTACTCCCTAACGAAGTCAGTCTGAAAACCCGTTTGACCCGTGGCATCGAACTGAATATCCCCCTCGTTTCTGCTGCAATGGATACCGTCACTGAAGCCCGTCTGGCAATCGCCATGGCTCAGGAAGGCGGCATCGGGATCATTCACAAGAACATGACCATCGAGCAGCAAGCTGCCGAAGTCCGCAAGGTCAAGAAGTTCGAAGCCGGCGTAGTCAAGGACCCGATCACCATCGAGGCCGACGCTACGGTTCGCGATCTGTTCGAACTCACCCGCCAACACAATATTTCCGGTGTACCGGTCCTGCATGACGGCGAACTCGTCGGCATCGTGACCTCGCGCGATGTGCGCTTCGAAACCCGTATGGAAGCCACCGTTCGTGAAGTGATGACGCCTAAAGAGCGTCTCGTCACCGTGCGTGAAGGCGCCGACAAGTACGAAGTGCGCGACCTCTTGCACAAGCACCGCCTGGAAAAAGTCCTGATCGTCGACGCCAAGTTTGCGCTCAAGGGCATGATGACCGTCAAGGACATCGAAAAATCAAAAGCCTACCCGCTAGCCAGCAAGGACGACCAAGGTCGTTTGCGCGTTGGCGCGGCAGTCGGTACCGGTAAAGACACAGGCGAGCGTGTCAGCGCGCTGGTCTCTGCAGGCGTGGACGTCATCGTCGTCGACACCGCCCACGGCCACTCCAAAGGCGTGATCGACCGCGTTCGCTGGGTCAAGCAGAACTTCCCTGACGTGCAGGTGATTGGCGGCAACATCGCCACCGCCGCTGCCGCCATCGCGCTGGTCGAGGCGGGCGCTGATGGCGTCAAGGTCGGCATCGGTCCTGGCTCCATTTGCACCACGCGCATCGTTGCCGGTGTCGGCGTTCCGCAAATCAGTGCCATCGCCAACGTGGCAGAAGCGCTGAAGGGTACTGACGTTACCTTGATCGCTGACGGCGGCATCCGCTTCTCCGGCGACTTGTCCAAAGCCATCGTTGCCGGCGCGAACTGCGTGATGATGGGTTCGATGTTCGCCGGTACTGAAGAAGCCCCGGGCGAGATCGAACTGTTTCAGGGCCGTTCGTACAAGGCTTATCGCGGCATGGGTTCGCTGGGTGCGATGTCTCAGACCCAGGGTTCCTCGGATCGCTACTTCCAGGATTCGTCCGATGGTGCCGAGAAGCTGGTGCCTGAAGGTATCGAAGGCCGTGTCGCCTACAAGGGTTCACTGACCGCCATCGTTCACCAGTTGATGGGCGGCCTGCGTTCCTCCATGGGCTACACCGGCAGCGCCAACATCGACGAGATGCGCACCAAGCCGGAATTCGTGCGCATCACCGGTGCGGGCATGGCGGAGTCTCACGTCCACGACGTGCAGATCACCAAGGAAGCGCCGAACTATCGCGTAGGTTGACCCGAAATGCATTCGGTCATACCGGATGCGTTTCCATATTGTGTAGCGGGGCTGTTCATTGCAGCCCCGTGTCGTTTCTGAATTTAGCTCATCGAGAATGACTCATGGCCCTCGACATTCACGCCCACCGTATCCTTATCCTCGACTTCGGTTCCCAGTACACCCAACTGATCGCCCGCCGTGTGCGTGAGATCGGTGTGTACTGCGAACTGCATCCGTTCGACATGGACGACGAAGCGATTCGCGAGTTCGCACCCCGCGGGATCATCCTCGCCGGCGGTCCGGAGTCCGTGCATATAGCCAACAGCCCGCGCGCGCCCCAGTCGGTGTTCGACCTCGGTGTTCCGGTGTTCGGCATCTGCTACGGCATGCAAACCATGGCCGAGCAGTTGGGCGGTCGCGTTGAAGGCTCCGAGATGCGCGAATTTGGCTACGCCCGGGTCGACGTTGTTGGCAAGAGTCGCGTGCTCGACGGCATCGAAGACCACGTCGATGCAGACGGCGTTTTCGGCCTCGACGTGTGGATGAGCCACGGTGACAAGGTGACTGAAATCCCTGAGGGCTTCCACTTGCTGGCCAGCACTCCGAGCTGCCCGATCGCTGGCATGGCCGATGACGCTCGCGGTTACTACGGCGTGCAATTCCACCCTGAAGTGACCCACACCAAGCAGGGTGGTCGCATCCTCTCACGCTTCATCCTCGACATCTGCGGCTGTGAAGCGTTGTGGACACCGTCGAAGATTGCCGAAGACGCCATTGCGCAAGTCCGCGCTCAGGTCGGCACCGATAATGTGCTGCTGGGCCTGTCCGGCGGTGTCGACTCTTCGGTGGTCGCGGCATTGCTGCACAAAGCCATTGGCGATCAATTGACCTGCGTCTTCGTCGACAATGGGCTGCTGCGCTTGCACGAAGGCGAGCAGGTAATGGCCATGTTCGCTGAAAACATGGGCGTCAAGGTGATCCGCGCCGATGCTCAGGACCAGTTCCTCAGCAACCTGGCAGGCGAAAGCGATCCGGAGAAGAAGCGCAAGATCATCGGTCGTACCTTCATTGACGTGTTCGATGCCGAATCCTGCAAGCTGGATAACATCAAGTTCCTGGCTCAGGGCACTATCTATCCGGACGTCATTGAATCGGCTGGCGCCAAAAGCGGCAAGGCACACGTGATCAAGTCCCACCACAACGTGGGTGGCTTGCCGGAAGAAATGAACCTGAAACTGGTCGAGCCCCTGCGCGAACTGTTCAAGGATGAAGTCCGTCGTCTGGGCCTGGAGCTTGGTCTGCCCTACGACATGGTCTACCGCCACCCATTCCCGGGTCCGGGTCTGGGCGTTCGTATCCTGGGTGAAGTGAAGAAGGAATACGCCGATTTGCTGCGCCGCGCTGACCACATCTTCATCGAAGAGCTGCGCAAGGCTGATTGGTACCACAAAGTCAGCCAAGCGTTCGTCGTGTTCCAGCCCGTGAAGTCCGTGGGCGTTGTAGGCGATGGCCGTCGTTACGCGTGGGTCGTTGCACTGCGAGCGGTTGAAACCATCGACTTCATGACCGCGCGTTGGGCTCACCTGCCTTACGAGCTGCTGGAGACCGTCAGCGGCCGCATCATCAATGAGATCGAAGGCATCTCCCGCGTCACGTACGACGTGTCGAGCAAGCCGCCGGCGACGATTGAGTGGGAATAACCACTCACCGCTGAACTCATTTCAGCGCTGAAACGTTTTGACCCATAAGGGCAGCCCAGGCTGCCCTTATTTTATTCCAAATGCGGGTGTATCTTATTTGCCCCTCGGGCATTGGCCTGCCAGCGCTTTCTCCCTTCCTATTTTCAAGGTGTCCCTCATTCATGTCCTTCACCCGTCGACAAATACTCGGAGGTCTGGCCGGTCTTGCCGTCGTTGGATTGGGGGCGGGAGGAGCGTCGCGGTATTGGCTGGGGCGTGCCGGTCCGGGGGAGGGGCACGATTATCAGTTGATCGCCGCGCCGCTGGATGTCGAGCTGGTCCCCGGCCATCAAACTCCGGCCTGGGCGTTTGGCGGTTCGGTGCCGGGTACTGAGTTGCGGGTCAGACAGGGCGATTGGCTGCGGGTGCGCTTCATCAACCAGTTGACGGTCGAAACCACAATCCACTGGCACGGCATTCGCCTTCCGCTGGAAATGGACGGCGTGCCTTACGTCTCGCAGCTGCCGGTCAAGCCCGGCGAGTATTTCGATTACAAGTTTCGCGTGCCTGACGCCGGCAGTTATTGGTATCACCCTCACGTCAGCAGCAGCGAAGAGCTTGGCCGCGGGCTTGTCGGGCCGCTGATTGTCGAGGAGCGCGAGCCCACCGGGTTTGCTCACGAGCGCACAGTCAGCCTCAAAAGCTGGCATGTGGACGAGGAGGGCGCCTTCACGCCCTTCAGTGTCACCCGCGAGGCCGCGCGCGAGGGCACGGCGGGGCGATTGTCGAGTATCAACGGCGTGCCACAAGGCGTTATCGATTTACCCGCCGGGCAGATCGTGCGGGTGCGCATTCTCAATCTCGACAACACCGTGACGTATCGCTTGAACCTGCCAGGCGCCGAGGCGAAGATCTACGCGCTCGACGGCAATCCCGTCGCGCCGCGCCCATTGGGCAAGGATTACTGGCTGGGGCCGGGCATGCGCATTTGTCTGGCGATCAAAGCGCCAGCGGCGGGAGAAGAAATTCCGCTGCGCAATGGCCCTGTGCGCCTGGGCACGTTTCGGTCAGTCGTCAGCAGCGACAAACCTGGCGAATGGCCTGCGCAACTGCCGGCCAACCCGGTCGCCGAGCCCGATCTGGAAACGGCGGAAAAGCTCAACTTCAATATCGAGTGGGCTGGGGAGGTGTCGGTCAATGTCGATAACGGTAAGCCGCCGAGCCTTTGGCAAATCAACGGTCAGGCGTGGGACATTACCGACAAGACCTGTGCGGATCGTCCCATTGCCAAGCTCGAAAAGGGAAAAAGCTACATTTTCGAATTGAAGAACATGACCCAGTATCAGCATCCGATTCACCTGCATGGCATGAGCTTCAAAGTCATCGCCTCGGATCGCAGGAAGATCATTCCGTATTTCACCGACACGTTTTTGCTGGGCAGAAACGAGCGCGCACGCGTGGCGTTGGTGGCAGATAATCCCGGCGTGTGGATGTTCCACTGCCATGTGATCGACCATATGGAAACAGGTCTCATGGCCGCTATTGAGGTTTCGTAATGCGCCAGCCGCAAATCATCGATCGCAGCCGCGATCAACATTTCATGCGCGAAGCCCTGGCGCTCGCAGCCCAAGGCGCTGTTCTGGGGGAAGTGCCTGTAGGCGCGGTAGTGGTTCAGGACGGCGAGATCATCGGTCGCGGTTTCAACTGCCCTATCAGTGGCAGCGACCCCAGCGCCCATGCCGAGATGGTCGCCATTCGTGACGCCGCCCAGGCCCTCAGTAACTACCGGCTCCCCGGCAGCACGCTGTACGTGACGCTTGAGCCGTGCAGCATGTGCGCAGGTTTGATCGTTCATTCCAGAATCAATCGTGTGGTTTACGGCGCGTTGGAGCCCAAGGCAGGCATCGTGCAGAGCCAGGGCCAGTTCTTCACCCAGCCGTTTCTCAATCATCGCGTGTTGTTCGAGGGCGGGGTGCTGGGGGAAGAGTGCGGGGCAATGTTGAGCGAGTTTTTCCGGATGAGAAGAGCAAAGGGATAGCCTACAGCGGCGCTTTCTCTTCCGGCGGTTTGGTCTTGTCGACGCCCGGCACATGCAGGTTGCTCTCGGCCACCTGACTCCCTTCAAGCTGCGGTTGAGTCACCCAGGTGAGGATGTCGTAATAGCGGCGGATGTTGGCGACGAAGCTGACCGGCTCGCCGCCTCGGGCGTAACCGTAACGGGTTTTGCTATACCACTGTTTCTGCGCCAGACGCGGCAACATTTTTTTCACGTCGAGCCATTTATTTGGATTCAGCCCTTCGTTTTCCGCCAATTTGCGCGCGTCGTCGAGATGACCGCTACCAATGTTGTAGGAAGCGAGAGCGAGCCACGTACGATCGGGCTCCTGAATCTTGTCATCTAGCTGATCCTTTACGTAGGCAAAATACTTTGCGCCACCCTTGATGCTTTGTTTGGCATCCAGCCGGTTGGAAACGCCCATCGCCTGGGCGGTACTTTGGGTGAGCATCATTAGCCCGCGAACGCCGGTTTTTGACGTAACGCCCGGTTGCCACAAAGATTCCTGATAGCCGATGGCGGCCAGCAGACGCCAATCCACCTCTTCTTCCTTGGCGGACGACTGAAAGCTCTTCTCGTATTTGGGCAGGCGCTCCTGTAGATGCTGGGCGAAGGTGTAGGCACCGACGTAACCCAAGACGTCCACATGGCCGTAATAACGGTCTTTCAACCGCTGTAGCATTCCGTTTTTCTGCACTTTATCGAGGAACGCATTGATCTCGTTCAGCAGGCTGTTGTCGTCGCCCAAAGCCACAGCCCACCGTTGGTCACGGCCCTCGCCCAGGTCGAAAGCGACCCGCACGTTGGGGAAATACACCTGGTTCATCGCCAGTTCGTTGGAGTCCACAAGCGTCAGATCGATCTGCCCTTCATCGACCATGCGCAGCAAATCGACGACTTCAACCTGATCGGACTCTTCGTACTGCAACTGCGGATATTTGACTTTCAGCGCCGCCAGTTGCTCGGCGTGACTGCTGCCTTTGAGCACCAGAATGCGCTTGCCCACCAGATCGCCGGGGTCAGTGGGGCGATTCTGGCCATTGCGATAAATGACCTGGGGGGTGACTTCAAGGTATTGATGGGAAAACCGCACCTGCCTGGCGCGTTGCTCGGTGCTGACCAAGCCCGCCGCCGCGAGGACTGGACCGCCGGGTTTGTTCATCTTGTCGAACAGATCGTCAATGTTGTCAGCGGTTTCGATCTTCAGTTCTACGCCTAGATCGTCGGCGAAACGCTTGACCAGTTCGTACTCGAAACCGGTTTCACCGTTGCGATCCTGAAAATAGGTTGCCGGACTGTTACGAGTGACAACGCGCAGCACGCCATCCTCCTTGACTCGTTCAAGCGTGTTGGGTTTCTCAACACACGCACCGAGCAGCAGGAAGATTCCGGTAGCGATGAGCCACTTGGCGCAGCGTGGGCGGAAATCTGATTGGGAAAACATCGGTGCAGTATACGCAAAGCAGCCTGACCGCCATATCTCGACAGCGAAGGTCGGGTCTGATAGAGCAGCAACTTCTCGACGCATTTGCCCACCGCGCATTGCCGTACCGACGTTCGGGTGCGTTGTAAGCAGTCGTTTCGGGTGCCGAAAGAGGAGCTTTACGCTAGAATGCACGGCCTCAAAGCACACCCCCTTCCCCGAGGCTGTCCCGACGATGTTGATCTTGCGTGGTGCTCCCGCCCTTTCCGCTTTCCGCCACAAGAAATTACTTGAGCAGCTGAACGAGAAAGTTCCGGCTGTCAGTGGCCTGTACGCTGAATTCGCCCACTTCGCTGAGGTCGCCGGTGTTCTGACCGACGAAGAGCAGCAGGTCCTCGCCCGTCTCTTGAAATACGGCACGAGCGTGCCGGTTCAAGAGCCCCGCGGTCGCCTGTTTCTGGTCCTTCCGCGTTTTGGCACCATCTCTCCGTGGTCCAGCAAGGCCACCGATATCGCCCACAATTGCAGCCTGAGCAAGATCCAGCGCCTGGAGCGCGGCATCGCCTTTTATGTAGAAGGGCAGTTCAGCGACGCCGAAGCGCAGTTGATTTCCGATAGCCTTCACGACCGCATGACGCAGCTGGTACTGGGTGCGATGGAACAGGCCGCCGGTCTGTTCAGCCATGCCGAGCCCAAGCCGCTAACCGCTGTTGACGTGCTGGGTGGCGGTCGCGCCGCGCTGGAAAAAGCCAACGTCGACCTGGGCCTGGCCTTGGCCGAAGATGAAATCGACTATCTGGTTACCAGCTTCATCGGCCTCAAGCGCAACCCCCACGACATAGAACTGATGATGTTCGCTCAGGCGAACTCCGAGCACTGCCGCCACAAGATCTTCAACGCCAGTTGGGACATCGACGGCCAGAGCCAGGACAAAAGCCTGTTCGGCATGATCAAGAACACCTACGTCCTGCACAGCGAAGGCGTGTTGTCGGCTTACAAGGACAATGCTTCAGTCATCGTCGGCAGCGTGGCCGGGCGTTTCTTCCCCAACCCTGACACCCGTGAATACGGTGCCGTTCAGGAGCCGGTGCACATCCTGATGAAGGTCGAGACCCACAACCACCCGACCGCCATCGCGCCGTTCCCGGGTGCAGCGACCGGTTCGGGCGGCGAGATCCGCGACGAAGGCGCAACCGGCCGAGGCGCCAAGCCGAAAGCAGGTCTGACCGGCTTCACCGTATCGAACCTGAACATTCCGGGTTTCGTCCAGCCTTGGGAAAAGCCTTATGGCAAGCCTGAGCGCATCGTCACTCCGCTCGACATCATGATTGAAGGCCCGCTCGGTGGCGCGGCGTTCAACAACGAATTCGGGCGTCCGGCACTGACCGGCTACTTCCGTACCTTCGAGCAATCCATCAGCACCCCCCACGGCGACGAAGTGCGCGGCTATCACAAGCCGATCATGCTCGCGGGCGGTATGGGCAACATCCGTGAAGGCCACGTGCAGAAGGCCGAAATCAAGGTCGGCGCCAAGCTGATCGTGCTCGGCGGTCCGGCCATGCTGATCGGCCTGGGTGGGGGCGCGGCTTCCTCCATGGCCACCGGCACCAGCTCGGCAGATCTGGATTTCGCTTCGGTTCAGCGCGAAAACCCTGAAATGGAGCGTCGTTGCCAGGAAGTCATCGACCGCTGCTGGCAGCTGGGCGAGCAAAACCCGATTGCCTTTATCCACGACGTGGGCGCGGGCGGTCTTTCCAACGCTTTCCCGGAACTGGTCAACGATGGCGGTCGCGGTGGTCGCTTCGAGCTGCGCAACGTGCCCAACGACGAGCCGGGCATGGCGCCGCTGGAAATCTGGAGCAACGAATCCCAGGAACGCTACGTCATGGCGGTCAGCGCTGAGAACTTCGAGCGCTTCAAGGCCATCTGTGAGCGTGAGCGCTGCCCGTTCGCAGTGGTCGGCGAAGCCACCGAAGAGCCGCAACTGACTGTCACCGACAGCCATTTCGGCAACAATCCAGTAGATATGCCGCTGGAAGTGCTGCTGGGCAAGGCGCCGCGCATGCACCGCTCGGCCGTGCGTGAAACCGAGTTGGGTGATGATTTTGACCCGAGCACGCTGGACATCGAAGAGAGCGTACAGCGCGTACTTCGCCATCCGGCGGTTGCCAGCAAGAGCTTCCTGATCACCATTGGCGACCGCAGCATCACCGGTCTCGTCAATCGCGATCAAATGGTCGGTCCGTGGCAGGTGCCGGTGGCCGACGTTGCTGTAACCGCCACCAGTTTTGACGTTTACACCGGTGAAGCGATGGCCATGGGTGAGCGCACGCCGCTGGCTCTGCTCAACGCTCCGGCGTCCGGGCGCATGGCAATCGGCGAAACCCTGACCAACATCGCCGCCTCGCGAATTGGCAAGATCTCCGACATCAAATTGTCGGCCAACTGGATGTCCGCCGCCGGCCACCCAGGTGAAGACGCCCGTCTGTACGACACCGTGAAAGCTGTCGGCATGGAGTTGTGCCCGGAGTTGGGTATCACCATTCCGGTGGGCAAGGACTCGATGTCCATGAAGACCCGCTGGAGCGACGAAGGCGCGGAAAAAACCGTGACGTCGCCGCTGTCGCTGATCGTGACCGGTTTTGCCCCGGTCACTGATATTCGCGGCACGCTGACCCCGCAACTGCGCATGGATAAAGGCGTCACCGACCTGATCCTGATCGATCTGGGTCGTGGTCAAAACCGCATGGGCGCCTCGATCCTCGCGCAGACCCACGGCAAGCTGGGCAAAGTCGCCCCGGATGTCGATGACGCTGAAGACCTCAAGGCATTCTTCGCCGTGATCCAGGGCCTCAACGCCGACGGTCACTTGCTGGCCTACCACGACCGTTCCGACGGCGGGTTGCTGGTGTCGGTCCTGGAAATGGCTTTTGCCGGTCATTGTGGTCTGAACCTGCAACTCGATGGCCTGGCCGAAGACAAGGCCGCCATTGCCGCGATCCTGTTCAACGAAGAGCTGGGCGCTGTGATTCAGGTGCGTCAGGATGCAACCCCGGACGTGCTGGCCCAGTTCAGCGCGGCGGGCTTGGGCGGTGATTGCGTTGCGGTCATCGGCCAGCCGGTCAACAACGATGACGTACACATCGGCTACAACGGCGCACCTGTGTTCACTGGTCAGCGTCGTTTGCTGCACCGTCAGTGGGCTGAAACCAGCTATCAGATCCAGCGTCTGCGCGACAACGCCGAGTGCGCCGACCAGGAATTTGACGCGCTGCTGGAAGAAGACAACCCGGGCCTGAGCGTCAAGCTCGGTTATGACGTCAACGACAACATCGCCGCGCCTTACATCAAGAAGGGCATTCGCCCACAAGTGGCGGTACTGCGTGAGCAGGGCGTCAACGGCCAGGTGGAAATGGCTGCCGCGTTTGATCGCGCAGGCTTCGCTTCGCTTGACGTGCACATGAGCGATATCCTCGCCGGTCGCGTCGATCTGAACGAGTTCAAAGGTCTGGTTGCCTGCGGCGGTTTCTCCTACGGCGACGTGCTGGGCGCAGGCGAAGGCTGGGCTAAATCGGCCCTGTTCAACACCCGAGCGCGCGACGCGTTTCAGGCGTTCTTCGAGCGTCAGGACAGCTTTGCACTGGGCGTGTGCAACGGTTGCCAGATGATGTCCAACCTCAGCGAACTGATCCCTGGCAGTGAGTTCTGGCCGCACTTCGTTCGCAACCGTTCCGAGCAGTTCGAAGGGCGGGTGGCGATGGTGCAGATTCAGGAATCGGCTTCGATCTTCCTGCAGGGCATGGCCGGTTCGCGCATGCCGGTGGCCATCGCCCATGGCGAAGGTCATGCCGAATTCAAGAGCCCGGAATCGCTGCTGGAAAGCGATCTGTCGGGCACGGTTGCGATGCGGTTCGTCGACAACCACGGCAAAGTCACCGAAAACTATCCGGCCAACCCGAACGGCTCGCCGCGCGGTATCACTGGCCTGACTACTCGCGACGGGCGCGTCACCATCATGATGCCGCACCCTGAGCGTGTGTTCCGCGCAGTGAACAACTCGTGGCGCCCGGAAGAGTGGAACGAAGACGGTGCGTGGATGCGGATGTTCAGAAACGCCCGCGTTTGGGTTAACTGACGTAGGTGTACAAGCTCGCCTTCTTTGTGCCGCCGAGCCATGTGGAGCAGGTTAAAAGCGCTGTATTCGCCGCCGGTGCGGGGCGAATCGGGGCTTATGACTGCTGCGCGTGGCAGGTGCTTGGTCAAGGGCAGTTTCGGCCTTTGGACGGCAGCCAGCCGTTCATTGGGCAGACTGGCCAGATTGAGCAGGTGCAGGAGTGGAAGGTTGAGATGGCCGTCGCCGATGACCTGATTCAGCAGGCGGTGGCTGCGCTCAAGCACAGCCACCCCTATGAAACGCCAGCGTATGAGGTCTGGAAGCTGGCTGAGGTTTAAAGCACACCGAACCCCTGTAGCAGCCACCTTGTTGGCGAAGCGGTTGGGCGGGTGTATTAGCTACTGCATCTGGCGAACAAGTTCGCTCTTACAGGCTCACGTGTCGTATGCAATGTGCGATCACGGGCGAATCTCGATCATTGTCCCGTCCTTCACCAGATCCCACACCTCTCGGATATCGCTGTTCTTCATGGCGATGCAGCCGTTGGTCCAGTCCAGGGTCTGGAAATACCACTCCGGATAATCCTCATCCACTGGCGTGCCGTGGATCATGATCATGCTGCCGGGATTAACCCCTTCGCGGCGTGCTCGGGCGGAGTCGGAGATATTGGGATAGGAAATGTGCAGCGACAGGTTGTAGTTATCGCTGGTTTTGCGCCAGTCCAGCCAGTAGAAGCCCTCAGGCGTACGTTGATCGCCTTCCTGCAGTTTCGTGCCAACAGGCGCCTTGCCCAGAGACACGCGATAGGTCTTGAGCGCTTCGCCTTTGCTGATCAGCTGCAACTGATGCGCCGATTTGAGCACCAGTATTTTGTCGATGGTGCGATCGGCAATGTTTTCGGTATTGATGACTTTGTCGCCAATGAACTTCTGTTCACTGCCTTTGGGGACGATGGTCTGGGTGAACGACGCCTGGGACAGCGAAACGAACGACAGACAAAAAACGGCGAGCAACCAACGCATCGAAACGGTATCCCTGAAGACAGCGCACACTCGCGCGTCGGTTATGTGATCAAGCGGTCACTGTGGGCCGCGACGCGGGCAGGCAATCGGTGTGAACCGCAAAAACGCCCTTGCGCCGGTCGGCGAAGAAGCATTCTAGGGTACGTCTGACAGTGTGGAAAGCCAGCTCATCCCACGGGATGTCGGCTTCGTCGAATAGTTGTACCTCAAGGCTTTCAACGCCTGCGGCAAAGTCCGGACTCTGCAGCTCGGCGCGATAGAACACGTGGACCTGACTGATGTGCGGTACATCGATCAGCGTGTACAACTGCAGGTTGCCCAACGTGGCGCAGGCCTCCTCGACGGTCTCCCTGCGCGCGGCCTGTTCGACGCTCTCGCCGTTCTCCATGAAACCCGCCGGCAAGGTCCAGAAGCCCAGGCGCGGTTCGATGGCGCGACGGCACAGCAGTACTTTGCCTTCCCAGACAGGCAAGCTTCCGGCGACGATATTCGGATTCTGGTAATGAATGGTGTGGCAGTGTTCACACACGTAGCGCAGCCGGCTGTCGCCTTCGGGAATGCGCTGGATGACCTGTTCGCCGCAATGGCTGCAGAAATTCATGATCGAACCGGATTATTGAGTCAGCGGCTATCTTGGCGTGCGTCGAGGGTGGTCGGCAAGTAGCGCTTCCGATCAGTGGGTAACTTGTCCTACAAGGGCTTGGGCAGGTCGCCACTTTGGTGCATCATGCCGGGTAGGCAACAGACCGAGATATCCCATGCTGGACGAGCTACTTCGCCGAATCGGCAGCCACACGCCGGGCACGTTGAAGACTGACGCACGTTTCCCCGAGGCGGCTGTGCTGTTGCCGATTACCCGCAGTGATGAACCGGAACTGGTGCTGACGTTACGCGCCAGCGGTCTGTCGACCCATGGCGGCGAAGTGGCGTTTCCTGGGGGTCGTCGTGACCCCGAAGACCCCGATCTCATCTTCACCGCGCTGCGCGAGGCCGAAGAAGAAATCGGTCTGCCACCCGGGTTGGTTGAAGTAGTCGGGCCGCTCAGTCCGCTGATTTCCAAGCACGGGATCAAAGTGACGCCTTATGTAGGGGTCATCCCAGACTACGTCGAATACACGCCTAACGATGGCGAGATCGCCGCAGTGTTCAGCGTGCCGCTGGAGTTTTTCCGACAGGACGCGCGCGAACACACGCACCGTATCGACTACCAGGGCCGCAGTTGGTACGTGCCCAGTTACCGCTTCGGCGAGTACAAGATCTGGGGCCTGACGGCCATTATGATTGTCGAACTGATGAACGTGCTCTACGACACCAATATCAGCCTGAACACGCCGCCCAAGCGCTCCGCCATCGAAATTCTGAAATCCTGACAAGCTTGCTTTATCACCATTGCCACCCGCCTTCATGCGCGGGCGTGGCGTCATAAGGACAATAATATGAAATACCGCCTGGGGGATTCCCGTGTTGAAGTTCATCCGCAAAGCTGGATCGCGCCGACCGCCACGCTGATTGGCAAGGTCAGGCTCGAAGCCAATGCCAGCGTGTGGTTCGGCGCCGTGTTACGCGGTGACAACGAGCTGATCCATATCGGAGAAAACAGCAATGTGCAGGACGGCACGGTCATGCACACCGACATGGGCTCGCCGTTGAACATCGGCAAGAACGTGACCATCGGCCACAACGTCATGCTTCACGGCTGCGATGTGGACGACAACACCTTGATCGGCATCAACTCGGTGATCCTCAACGGCGCGAAGATCGGCAAATACTGCATCATCGGCGCCAATTCTCTGATCGGTGAGGGCAAGGTTATTCCTGACGGTTCACTGGTCATGGGCTCGCCGGGCAAAGTGGTTCGGGAACTGACGGATGTGCAGAAAAAAATGCTCGAAGCCAGTGCCGCGCATTACGTACTCAATGCCCAGCGCTACGCACGCGAGTTGGCTGCGCAGGAAGACGAATGAATCCAGGCATGACCGATCACGAGAAGCCGGTGCGTTCGCCCTGTGTGAATATCTGCGCGCTGGACGAGCAGGATGTGTGCACCGGTTGCCAGCGCACCGCCGCCGAGATCACCGGCTGGAGCCGCATGGACAATGCCGCGCGACGGGTGGTTTTGGGGTTGTGTCATGAGCGGGCACTGGCCAGCGGAATGCTTTTGAGCACCTGAAATGGTATGAGCGCCGTCGCAGCCCAGGTGCCGCGCTTCGCGGAGCCTACGGTTACTTTTGGGAGGGAGCTTGCTCGCGATTCGATACTGGCCACACAGAAGATGCAGTGGATCTACCGGCCTCATCGCGAGCAAGCTCCCTCCCACGGTTATAGCGTGCAGGGTTCATGACCGAGGTGAGTTTCTGTGAGCGCGCTCTTTCATCCAGCTGCCGCGCTTTCGCGGAGCCTACGGTTACTTGTGGGAGGGAGCTTGCTCGCGATTCGATACTGGCCATACAGAAGATGTAGTGGATATACCGGCCTCATCGCGAGCAAGCTCCCTCCCACGGTTATAGCGTGCAGGGTTCATGACCGAGGTGAGTTTCTGTGAGCGCGCTCTTTCATCCATCCGCCGCTACACCCCATCCCGTGGCCTTCATGGTAAATTGCGCGCCTTTCTTCCCTGCGGTTGCTCGCTTATGGCGGGTTGCCCTCGATATCGTGCTCCACGAGGACCTGAGATGACTCAAATCGGAACGCCACTGTCGCCGACCGCGACCCGTGTATTGCTCTGCGGTTGCGGCGAGCTTGGCAAGGAAGTGGTAATCGAACTGCAGCGCCTGGGCGTTGAAGTGATCGCCGTGGACCGCTACGCCAACGCCCCGGCCATGCAGGTCGCCCACCGCAGCCATGTGATCAACATGCTCGACGGCGCCGCCCTGCGTGCAGTCATCGAGGCCGAAAAACCGCATTACATCGTCCCGGAAATCGAGGCGATTGCCACCGCCACTCTGGTGGAGCTGGAGTCCGAGGGCTTCACAGTCATCCCGACCGCACGCGCCGCGCAGCTGACCATGAACCGCGAGGGCATTCGTCGTCTGGCCGCTGAAGAGCTGGACCTGCCGACTTCGCCTTACCACTTTGCCGACACCTTCGAGGCCTACAAACGGGCAGTCGAAGACTTGGGTTTCCCGTGCGTGGTCAAGCCGGTGATGAGTTCGTCGGGCAAAGGCCAGAGCCTGCTCAAGACCGATGCCGATATCCAGAAAGCCTGGGATTACGCGCAGGAAGGCGGCCGCGCTGGCAAAGGCCGAGTGATCATTGAAGGCTTCATCGATTTTGATTACGAAATCACCTTGCTGACTGTGCGTCATGTGGGCGGCACCACGTTCTGCGCACCGGTCGGTCATCGCCAGGAGAACGGCGATTACCAGGAATCCTGGCAGCCTCAGGCCATGAGCCCCGCAGCCCTGGCTGAGTCTGAGCGTGTGGCCAAAGCGGTCACTGAAGCGCTGGGCGGTCGCGGTCTGTTTGGCGTCGAGCTGTTCATCAAAGGCGATCAGGTGTGGTTCAGCGAAGTCTCGCCACGCCCCCATGACACCGGGCTGGTGACGCTGATTTCCCAAGATCTGTCGCAGTTCGCGTTGCATGCACGGGCGATTCTGGGCTTGCCAATTCCGTTGATCCGCCAGTTCGGACCGTCGGCATCGGCAGTGATTCTGGTGGATGGCAAGTCGACGCAGACTGCGTTCGCCAACCTGGAGCAAGCCTTGAGCGAGCCTGATACCGCGTTGCGTCTGTTCGGCAAGCCGGAAGTCAACGGCCAGCGCCGCATGGGCGTGGCGCTGGCGCGCGATGAGTCCATCGAAACAGCCCGCGCCAAAGCGACCCGTGCCTCGCGCGCAGTGAAAGTGCAGCTGTAAGCAGAAACCGCAATGAAGACGGCGTCCCCAGGGACGCCGTTTTTGTTAGCAGACGGCAATGCTCTTGTAGGAGCTGCCGAGGTTACGATGGCTGCGATGCGGTTTGTCTGACACTGCGCGATCGCGCCCGTCGTAACCTCCGGATGCTCCTACAGATCATGCGTGATCCTACGCAATCGTATCCAGATCCCGATGCCGGGTTTCCTTCAGGCACAGCACGGCAATCAGACTGAGCAGCGCCGCTGCCGAAACATACCCGCCCACCCAGCTCAGGCCACCCATCTCAACCAGTTTTTGGGCGAAGAATGGCGCTACTGAGGCCCCGACAATGCCGCCGATGTTGTAAGCCGCCGAAGCGCCGGTATAACGCACGCGTGTAGGAAACAGCTCAGGCAGCAATGCGCCCATCGGCGCGAAGGTCACGCCCATCAGGAATAACTCAATCGACAGAAACAGTGCCACCGCCCAGGTCGTGCCATGGGTCAGCAACGGCTCCATCAGGAATCCCGAAGCAATCGCCAGCACGCCGCCGATTACCAATACCGGCTTGCGCCCAAAACGGTCGCTGGCCCATGCGGAAAGTGGCGTTGCCAACGCCATGAACAGCACGGCGAAGCACAGCAGTGCCAGGAAGGTCTCCCGCGTATAACCGAGGGTCTTGACCCCGTAGCTCAGGGAAAACACCGTCGAGATATAGAACAGCGCGTAGCACACCACCATTGACGCTGCACCCAACAGCATCGGCGCCCAGTACTGGGAGAACAGTTCGGTAATTGGCATTTTTACCCGTTCGTGACGCGCAATCGCCTTGGCGAACACCGGGGTTTCTTCCAGTTTCAGGCGCACGTAAAGACCGATGATCACCAGTACCGCGCTGAGCAGGAAGGGCACGCGCCAGCCCCAGGCGCGAAACTGCTCGTCGTCCAGGGTCATTGCCAGTGTCAGAAACAGCCCGTTGGCGGCGAGGAAGCCGATCGATGGGCCTAACTGTGGGAACATGCCGAACCAGGCGCGCTTGCCTTTTGGCGCGTTCTCGGTGGCCAGCAATGCTGCGCCGCCCCATTCGCCCCCCAGTCCCAGGCCCTGCCCGAAGCGCAGCACGCACAGCAGAATCGGCGCCCATGAGCCAATGACATCGTAACCGGGCAGGACGCCAATCAGTGTGGTGCACACACCCATCAACAGTAGCGAAGCCACCAGAGTCGACTTGCGTCCGATCCGGTCGCCGAAATGCCCGAACAGCAAAGACCCTAATGGGCGTGCAAGAAAGGCGATGCCGAATGTCAGAAACGCTGACAGCATCTGTGCGGTGCTGGAGGTTTGCGGGAAGAACACTGGCCCGATCACCAGTGCAGCGGCGGTGGCGTAAACGTAGAAGTCGTAGAACTCGATCGCGGTGCCAATGAAGCTGGCCGTCGCGACGCGAGTGGCGGAGTTGGCAGGCCGAACCCCTGTGTCGTCACTGGGTTGATAGGCGGATGTCGTGGTCATGCGGGAATCCCTGGGCAGTCATCTTGCCTGTCAGGCGTCGTCGAAAAATCGTACGCGCGCTGGGGCAAACGTTAATTATTGTGGGGACAGCGCTGGACAGATTAGCCCGGATTCGGGAGCAGGTATTGGCGTTGCTCGGGATGGGAGCGCGCGCCAGGGTGGTGCGAAACACGTCAGGCTGAGTGACTGGCCGGATCGCGCAATGTGCGGGTAGCACGCGGATCGGCGGGGCTGGGTAAGCGGGGTCGATTATAGAAAGCTGAATCGTTTGGAAACAAGTGATTCAACGATGCCGATGCCTGTAGGAGAAAACTTGTTCGCGAGGCGTCAACTGTACCAAGGCATTTTCATCGTCTGACGTGTCCTTTCGCCAACCAGTTGGCTCCTGCAGGTCAGGTTCAATGCACGGATTTGGTGGCGGTGTTCTGCCACATCATGACGCGCTTGACCCGGTTGTCCTCGGTTTCGAGGGTTTCGAGCCTGTAGGGGCCAATCTTCAGACACACCGCGCTTTCGGGGATGCTCTCCAGTGCTTCGGTGATCAAGCCGTTGACGGTTTTGGGGCCATCGGAAGGCAGATGCCAGCCAAGGCTTTTGTTCAGATCGCGAATCGATGCCGCGCCATCCACCACCAGTCGGCCGTCGGGCTGCGGATGAATATGCGGGTTGCTCATGGACTGTTCGCTTTCGAACTCGCCGACGATCTCCTCCAGAATGTCTTCCAGGCTCACGATCCCGAGCACTTCACCGTATTCGTCGACGACCACACCCATGCGCCGCTGCTGCTTGTGGAAGTTCAGCAGTTGCAGCTGGAGCGGCGTGCTTTCCGGAACAAAGTAGGGCTCGTAGCAGGCCGCCATCAGCTCCTCTTTGGTGAGCTGACCCCTGGGCAGCAAATGACTGATGACCCGCGTGTTGAGTACGCCTTCCACCTGATTGATGTCGTTGTGATAGACCGGCAGGCGAGTGTGCCGCGAGATGATCAAACGCTCGATGATGTGCTCGATGCTGTCGTCCAGGTTGACCCCGTCGACCTCGCTGCGCGGAACCAGAATGTCATTGACTGTCATGCTGTCCAGCGCGTAGATGCCGGAAATAACCTGCGCACGGCCAGACTGTGGGGCGGGGTGTTCCTGGTAAACAGTCGTGCCCAGGTCGTCATCGTCATCGTCGTGGGACGCTGCATGGCGCTTGGACAGAAAAGGCCTCAACAGCAGTTTTGCGATGTTCTTGAACAGCCATGTCAGCGGCTTCAACAACTGCATGGGGGTGCGCAGCAGGCTGTTTCCCAGTAGCAGAATGGATTCGGGGCGACGTGAGGCGAGTTTGCGCGGGATGAATTCGGCGATGATCAGCAACACGCTGGTGACCAGCAGGCAGGCAATCGTCGGGCCGTTGAAATACCAGATATTGAGCGCGATGAGGGTTGCCACCACAGTAATCAGTGCCCGGATCAGGGTGTTGGCCAGAATCAGGCTGTTGAGGTTGAACGTCAGCGTTGGCCTGGGTGGCTCGTTTGACCGGGTTTTCGGATGATGAGCCCGTAATTGATGATGCGCAGCTTCCACGGCCGTCAGCAGTCCGGACCACAGCGTCAGCAACGTCAGAACCGCGAGCATCGCGCCCAGGGGCAGGTTATCCATGATCAGCGCCCGTCAGATGTGCAGAATGTATTCGCGTACCAGCTTGCTGCCGAAGTAGGCCAGCATCAGCAGGCAAAAACCACCCAGGGTCCAGCGGATTGCCTTGTGCCCACGCCAGCCGAGCCGGTTACGTCCCCACAACAGCACGCTGAACACGATCCAGGCAAGGATCGACAGCAAGGTCTTGTGCACCAGATGCTGTGCGAACAGGTTCTCGACGAACAGCCAGCCCGAGATCAGCGACATCGACAGCAGCGTCCAGCCTGCCCACAGGAAGCCAAACAGCAGGCTTTCCATGGTCTGCAGCGGCGGGAAGTTTTTGATCAGGCCGGAGGGGTGTTTGTTTTTCAGCTGGCGATCCTGAACCAGCAGCAACAACGCCTGGAACATCGCGATGGTGAACATGCCGTAGGCGAGGATGGACAGCAGGATGTGGCTGATCAGGCCGTGCTCGGCGTCAATCGGCTGCAATGTGCCCGCTGGCGCGAACTGCGCCATCAGCGTGGTCAGCAGGCCAAGCGGGAAGAGCAGGATCAGCAGGTTTTCGACCGGAATGCGAATGCAGGCGAGCAGGGTGACCACGATGACTGCGACTGCAATCAGGCTGGCGGCACTGAAAAAGTCCAGCCCCAGCCCGATCGGGCGCACCAGTTGACCGAACAGCGCGCTCGCCTGGCACGCGACAGCGAGTGTGCCGATCAGGCACAGCAGCCATTTGTCGACCTTGATGCGCTGGCGCAGGCGCAGGCCCTGATAGAGAGTCGCAGCGGCATAAAGGACGGCGGCGGCGATGCTGAGAGGCAAGCTGGGTGACAAGGGGAACATAGATCCTGGTGGGCGTGCCCGAAAGGCGCTGAGTTTGGCATAGAACCGACCTTTCACAAAAGACCACACGCGAAAGACCACATAAGCAGACTACCTGTGGTGTCCGTGAAGCAGACTCTTCGCTATAATCCGCGACCTGCTCAAGCCACAGGCTCGCCGAGCGCTGTTCATACGCACTGTGTTCAACCGGTGCTTTACATAACAGGGCCGATACGGGCCGGGCCGCACAACCGGGGTTCGCCACGAACCTAAAGGATCACGCAATGTTTGAAAATCTGACAGATCGTCTCTCGCAGACACTGCGCCAGGTCACTGGCAAGGCCAAGCTGACTGAAGACAACATCAAGGACACCCTGCGTGAAGTCCGGATGGCTTTGCTCGAAGCCGACGTTGCGTTGCCGGTCGTCAAAGACTTCGTCAACAAGATCAAAGACCGTGCTGTCGGTACCGAGGTCTCGCGCAGCCTGACTCCGGGTCAGGCCTTCGTGAAGATCGTCCAGGCTGAACTCGAAGAGATGATGGGGGCGGCCAACGAAGAGCTGACCCTCAACGTCACGCCGCCTGCGGTCATTCTCATGGCAGGTCTGCAGGGTGCGGGTAAAACCACCACTGCCGGCAAGCTGGCGAAATTTCTCAAAGAACGCAAAAAGAAAACCGTGATGCTGGTGTCCGCGGACGTTTATCGTCCTGCGGCTATCAAGCAGCTGGAAACCCTGGCCAACGACATCGGCGTGACGTTCTTTCCGTCCGATCTCAGCCAGAAGCCAGTGGACATCGCTGAAGCCGCTATCAAAGAAGCCAAACTCAAGTTCATCGATGTCGTAATTCTCGACACCGCCGGCCGTCTGCACATCGACGCCGAGATGATGGGTGAGATCAAGGCGCTGCACGCAGCGGTCAAGCCGGCTGAAACATTGTTCGTGGTTGATGCCATGACCGGCCAGGATGCCGCCAACACGGCCAAGGCCTTCGGCGATGCGTTGCCGCTGACGGGTGTGATCCTGACCAAGGTCGACGGCGATGCCCGTGGTGGTGCTGCATTGTCGGTGCGTGCCATCACCGGCAAGCCGATCAAATTCATCGGTATGGGTGAGAAGAGCGACGCGCTCGAGCCGTTCCACCCGGACCGTATCGCTTCGCGCATCCTGGGCATGGGCGATGTACTCAGCCTGATCGAGCAGGCCGAGCAGACCCTCGACAAGGACAAGGCCGATAAACTGGCCAAGAAGCTGAAGAAGGGTAAGGGCTTCGATCTCGAAGACTTCCGCGATCAGCTGCAGCAGATGAAGAACATGGGCGGCCTTGGCGGGCTCATGGACAAATTGCCGACCATGGGCGGCATGAACCTGGCGCAGATGGGCAACGCCCAGGGCGCGGCAGAGAAGCAATTCAAGCAGATGGAAGCCATCATTAACTCGATGACTCCGGGCGAGCGTCGTGACCCAGACCTGATCAGCGGCTCACGCAAGCGCCGGATCGCCATGGGTTCGGGCACACAAGTGCAGGACATCGGGCGTCTGATCAAGCAGCACAAACAGATGCAGAAAATGATGAAGAAATTCTCCGCCAAGGGCGGAATGGCCAAGATGATGCGCGGAATGGGCTCAATGATGCCTCGCGGTGGCATGCCAAAAATGTAATTACGTTGCGCGAGAGTGACTTTTCGCGCACCCATTCTTTGGGAGGTCACTCCCACTGACCCGCATTTGCGGGGATTCGCCGGCCTTCCTGTAAGGCTGGCTCATGGCAAATCCAGATGAAGCGGTTGCAGGCGACCCAAAAAGTCATTTGCAAAAGTCCGGATATTCCTTAGAATATGCGGCCTTTCGGGCACCCATGCCCGCTGTGCATCTTAGATTTGCAGCTCCGACTACAGGAAATTGTTCAATGCTAACAATCCGTCTTGCCCTTGGCGGCTCCAAGAAGCGCCCGTTCTACCACCTGACTGTGACCGACAGCCGTAACCCACGCGACGGTTCGCACAAGGAACAAATCGGTTTCTTCAACCCGGTTGCCCGTGGTCAGGAAATCCGTCTGTCCGTGAACCAAGAGCGTCTGGCCTACTGGCTGAGCGTTGGTGCACAACCTTCTGAGCGTGTTGCTTCGC
>Ga0247734_1000067_pt1 | contig 93518 bp, 88 predicted proteins | sample UWRJL103311B2_FD_180933 | JGI IMG/M metagenome (GOLD analysis project Ga0247734, IMG submission 180933) | Plant litter microbial communities from Arlington Agricultural Research Station in Wisconsin, United States - UWRJ-L103-311B-2 | ecosystem: Environmental > Terrestrial > Plant litter >... | reverse complement strand
CCCTGCTGAATTTCCATAATGGCATCAGCGCGCTCCTGCTTTACTTCTTCGGGCACATCATCCACTAAAGAGTGGGCGTGTGTTTTTTCCTCGTGAGAGTAAGTGAAGCAGCCCAGGCGGTCAAATTTGGTATCGGCCACCCATTGCTGCATTTCTTCAAAGTCGTATTCGGTTTCGCCGGGGTAACCGGTTATCAGCGTGGTGCGCATAGCAATGTTAGGCACGCGGTCGCGGATCTCGGTCACCACATCAATGGTTTTTTGTTTGGTAATACCGCGGCGCATTGATTTCAGCATGTTATCTGTAATGTGCTGCAGCGGCATATCCAGGTACTTGCAGATGTTATCGCGCTCGTTCATCACATCCAAAACCTCTATCGGGAAGCCTGAAGGATAAGCATATTGCAGGCGGATCCACTCCACACCATTCACGTCAGATAAACGGCGAAGCAATTCATCCAGGTTACGTTTACCGTACAGGTCGAGCCCGTAATAGGTAAGGTCCTGCGCTATCAGTATTAATTCTTTAGTGCCGTTTTTCACCAGGCTTTCGGCATTCTTCACCAGCTGGTCTATTGGCGTGCTCACATGCTTGCCACGCATTAAAGGAATGGCGCAGAATGAGCAGGGGCGGTTACACCCTTCGGCAATTTTAAAGTAAGCAAAGTGCGAAGGAGTGGTTAACAGGCGTTCTCCAATTAACTCGTGGCGGTAATCGGCGCCGATATTAGTAAGGATGTTTTGCAGATCGTTAGTGCCGAAGTAGGCATCAATATTGGTGATCTCGCTTTCCAGCTCGGGTTTGTAACGTTCGCTTAAGCAACCGGTAACAATAACTTTGCCCACCTTGCCCTGTTCTTTCAACTCGCTGTATTGCAATATGGTATCTATAGATTCCTGCTTGGCATTATCAATAAAGCCGCAAGTGTTAATAACCACAATATCGTTCTTACGCAGCTTATCAGTTTCATGTACTACATCATAGGCGTTGCCTTTTAGCTGGCCCATCAGTACTTCGCTATCGTAAATGTTTTTTGAACAGCCAAGGGTAACCACGTTTACACGGGGTTTAGTGGTTAGTATCGGCTTGCTTATTGTTTTTGTCCTCATTATACTCTGATTGCACCGATGTTTTTTGATGCACCGATGATTCCACTTTGTCATTGCGAGCGATAGCGTGGCAAACTCTTCGCTCTGTATGAACGCCATTGCTGCCGACGGGATTGCTTCGTCGTGCCTCCTGGCAATGACAGCTATTATATACTTATGATTTAAACAGGCTGTTTACAAACGATTGCCTGTCGAAAAGCTGCAGGTGGTCCATGCCTTCGCCTACGCCTATATATTTTACGGGGATCTTAAACTGATCCGAAATGCCTATCACCACACCGCCTTTTGCTGTGCCATCCAGTTTGGTAAGGGCAAGGGCATTAACTGCCGTAGCCTCGGTAAACTGTTTGCATTGCTCAATGGCGTTTTGCCCTGTAGAGGCATCCAGCACCAGTAAGATCTCATGCGGTGCGCCGGGGATAACCTTCTGCATCACGTTTTTGATCTTGGTAAGCTCGTTCATCAAGCCAACCTTATTATGTAAACGGCCTGCAGTGTCAATAATTGCCACATCGTCGCCATTTGCAACGGCAGAACGCAGGGTGTCATAAGCTACAGAAGCCGGATCGCTACCCATAGCCTGTGCTACTACCTTTACGCCAACACGCTCGCCCCAAAGTTTTATTTGGTCTACCGCCGCCGCGCGGAAGGTATCTGCAGCACCTAATACAACCTGGTTACCGGCTTGTTTTAATTTATGGGCCAGCTTGCCAATGGTAGTAGTTTTACCCACACCATTTACACCAACCACCATTATTACATAAGGCTTGTGGTTACCGTATTCAAAATTCTGAAAATCGTTGCTATTGTTTTCGGAAAGCAGCTTTTGGATCTCATCCTTCAGGATGTTGTTTAGCTCAGAAGTGCCAACGTATTTATCGCGGGCAACGCGGGCCTGTATCCGCTCAATAATTTTGAGGGTGGTTGTTACGCCAACATCAGAGGTAACCAACACTTCTTCCAAATCATCCAGCACATCATCGTCAACAGTAGACCTGCCGGCAACAACCTTGGTTAATTTAGAAAAGAAATTGTCTTTGGTTTTCTCCAGGCCGGTATCAAGGGCCTGCTGTTCCTGCTGTGTGCTTTCTTTTTTCTTAAAAAAATCAAATAATCCCATGTTTTGTATGTGCAGATTTTAGATGTGCAAATATGCAGATTATTATCTCGTTAGATGTTTCGGCAGCTATTCGTGAGTCGTTATACTGTAAAATGTTTTAACAGACATCTGCACATCTGAAATTTGCACAACATAACATACTTGCACTTCAAAACAAAAAAGCCCTCTCGTAAATACAAGACGGCCTTTAATATTTTAACAAAAGTGCTTTTAGGTATTATTTACCCGAAATTGCATCCTTAACGTTATCGTTAGGAACAATTTGCTCTTTAAATGAGTAAGCACCGGTACGTGGCGACTTAACCATTGTAATAACTTTTGAATATTCTTTGCCTTTACCTGCTACTTTCAGTGTTGCAACTACTTTCTTTGCCATGTTGTTTTAATTTTGAATGAGTGATTTAGCTAATAAGTGAGTTAATTGCCGCAGGGGTAACCTAATCAACCAATCAACGTAATCAACTAATTACTTAATTTCTTTGTGAACTGTTACTTTACGTAAAACCGGGTTGAATTTTTTCATTTCTAAACGCTCGGTTGTGTTCTTTTTGTTCTTGGTGGTAATGTAGCGAGACATACCCGGCATACCGCTGGTTTTATGCTCTGTGCATTCTAAAATTACCTGAACCCTGTTGCCTTTCTTAGCCATCTTGTATATTGTTTGGAGTTGTGGGTTTTGAGTTTAAGGGTAACTTATTTACCCGCAACTCATCGCTCAGAACTAATTTATTAAATAGATCCTTTTTTTACAAACTTGTTGATACAAGCAGTAATACCGAGTTTGCTGATAGTTTTAATAGCAGAAGTAGATACTTTTAAAGTGATCCATTTATCTTCTTCGGGGATATAAAACTTTTTCAGTTGTAAGTTTGGATAGAACTTACGTTTGGTTTTAGCGTTCGAGTTTGATACGCTGTTACCGTTCATGTAGCCTTTTCCTGTTAAATCACAAATTCTTGACATGACAAATATTTTTTTTAATTCTCGCTCTTTTCCTAAAAAGAGTTTGCAAATATCAGGTTTTTAAAACAAATAGGCAATAGCGATTTGAAAAATATTTTAAAAAGATTTAATAATATAAAATACACTGTGGGTGAGCCACTTTTAAGCTTATTAAAAGCTTATAAATATACGGTACTGCATAGCTTTTACGCTGTAATAATCTCCTTTTGCTTTTATATGAGGCTCGCATTATTCAACTATTGTTATTATCACGGTACCAATATTCTTAAAATGCATTGTTTTATAGTTGCTAAATCGATAATTCATTCTTTTTATTACGGGTGTCTCTAAAAATTATTAATTTACACCCACCATTTACAACCTATTATGCAAGTTAAATCATTTGAAGAATACCAGCAGGCCTACAGCCTGAGTGTTGAACAGCCCGAGCAGTTTTGGGAAGGCATTGCCAATAATTTTTTATGGAAGAAAAAGTGGGATAAAGTACTGGAGTGGAACTTTAAAGAGCCAAAGATAAAATGGTTTGAAGGGGCTAAATTAAACATTACCGAAAACTGCCTCGACCGCCACCTGGAAAAGAACGGCGATACCCCCGCAATTATTTGGGAACCAAATGATCCATCAGAAGATCACCGTATACTTACTTACAGCCAGCTGCACGCCAAGGTTTGCCAGTTTGCCAACGTGTTAAAAAATAACGGCGCCCAAAAAGGCGACCGCATTTGTATCTACATGCCCATGGTGCCTGAGTTGGCCATTGCCGTTTTGGCTTGTGCCAGGATAGGGGCAATTCACTCGGTTGTGTTCGGTGGTTTTTCTGCGCAATCCATTGCCGATAGGATAAAAGATGCTGAATGTAATATTGTAATAACTGCCGATGGTGGTTACCGCGGCACCAAAGAAGTACCGTTGAAAAGCATTATTGATGATGCGCTGGTGCAGTGCCCAAGCATTAAACGCGTAATTGTATTAACCCGCAGCCGCACACCAGTATCAATGATAAAGGGCCGCGACGTATGGTGGGAAGATGAAATTAAAAAGGTAGAAACCCAGGGTAACCCTGATTGCCCTGCTGAAGAGATGGATGCTGAAGACATGTTATTCATCCTGTACACATCGGGCTCTACCGGCAAGCCCAAAGGGGTGGTGCACACTTGCGGCGGTTATATGGTTTATACGGGCTACACGTTTAGCAACGCGTTCCAATACCAGCCGGGCGAGGTTTATTTTTGTACAGCCGATATTGGCTGGATTACCGGGCACTCTTACATTGCTTACGGTCCGCTTACACAGGGAGCAACTTCCGTGTTGTTTGAGGGGGTACCTACCTGGCCGGATGCCGGCCGTTTATGGGATATTGTAGAAAAATTTAAGGTTAATATATTATATACGGCGCCAACCGCTATCCGCTCGCTGATGAGCTTTGGCGATGATGCGGTGAAGGATAAGGATTTTAGCTCGCTTAAAAAGCTGGGCTCAGTTGGCGAACCGCTAAATGAAGAGGCCTGGCACTGGTTCGACGAAAAAATCGGAAAAGGCAATTGCCCCATTGTTGATACTTGGTGGCAAACAGAAACCGGCGGATTTATGATCTCGCCTATTGCAAATGTTACCCCGCTAAAACCGGGCTACGCAACCCTGCCGTTACCGGGCGTACAACCGGTTTTGGTGGATGAAAACGGTAAAGAGATTGAAGGCAACGGCGTAAGCGGTAACCTTTGCATTAAATTCCCATGGCCGGGAATGCTGCGTACCACTTATGGCGACCACGAACGTTGCCGTACCACCTATTTTGCTACCTACGAAAATCTTTATTTCACAGGCGATGGATGCTTGCGCGACAAAGACGGTTACTACCGCATTACCGGTCGAGTGGATGATGTACTGAATGTATCTGGCCACCGGATTGGTACGGCTGAGGTTGAGAATGCTATTAACATGCACAGTACCGTGGTAGAAAGCGCAGTGGTTGGCTACCCGCATGATATTAAAGGGCAGGGCGTTTACGCGTTTGTAGTATGCCCCAACCAGCATGGCAATACTGAGTTAACCCGCAAGGATATCATGATGACGGTATCGCGTATTATTGGTGCCATAGCCAAGCCGGATAAAATTCAGTTTGTAAGCGGCCTGCCCAAAACACGTTCGGGCAAAATCATGCGCAGGATCCTGAGGAAAATAGCCGAAGGGGATACCAGTAATTTAGGGGATACCTCAACCTTGTTAGATCCGGCTGTTGTGGAAGAGATCAAAGAAGGGGCTTTGTAGGAGAAATTAGAGTCACGAGATAAGAATCAAGATACAAGATCAATTACAATTGTTTAGGCTTTTCTGTCTTGATTCATATCTCTTGTTTCTTGAATTTTTCCAAACCAAACGCCTCCCCGTCTGTTCTTCTTATACATCTAAATAAGGAGAACATAATCATGGATAAGTTAGAATTAAAAGGCGGCTGGAACGAGCTGAAAGGAAAAATAAAACAAGCCTACGGTGATCTTACTGATGATGACCTGGCCTACGAAGAAGGTAAAGACGACGAAACACTTGGCCGTATCCAGCAGAAAACCGGTAAAACCCGCGAAGACCTGGTTAACTGGATCAACAGTTTATAGAAAGATTTAATAAAATAATTTTTAGCCCTGCATAGCGGGGCTTTTTTGTTTTTGTAATGCAACGTTTCATTTATTAAGTTGTCAGTTAGTAAAACGTTTATCGCAATAATAAAATGTCCGCCACCTCATCCGTAATAACGCCCGATCAACCTAAAGAAAAAATAGTTTAGATCACCTTAAGGTAGTATTAACCGTGCTGGTGATTATGCATCATACCTTTATTACCTATGGTGCACCGGGGGGCTGGTATTTTACACAGAAGACAAAGCTGGTAGGCGCAATCGCCCCCATGGCAATGTTTGTAGCTGTTAACCAGGCCTTTTTTATGGGCTTTTTCTTTTTCCTGTCGGCGCTGTTCGTTCCATCGTCGTACGATAAGAAAGGCCCGGCGAAGTTTATTACCGATAGGCTGATCCGTTTGGGATTGCCTTTGCTATTTTACTCTTTTATGCTATCGCCTTTTTTAAGCTTTATGCCTTATAACTATACAGGCGAACACCATATTACCTACATGCAATACCTGGGCGGCTTTGATGGTTCGATAAATTTTGGCGTGCTTTGGTTTGTTTTAGCATTGCTCATCTTTACGTTAGTATATGCTTTATTCCGCATGTTCAGCGATGGCATCTCAAAAATAAAATCAGTACCGTCTGTAAGCCGGATCATTGTATTTGCTGTTGGCATAGGACTGCTTACTTATGCTGCCCGCATTGTTTTCCCGGTAGGGTGGGTGCTTAAGCCCTTTGGGTTTCAGTTGGGGCATTTTCCGCAATACATTGCCATGTTTGTTTTGGGGCTTACAGCCTCGCGCAGTAAGTGGATCAATAATGCAGATTACCGTACGGGAAAAACCATGGCTATTATTGCGCTTTGCCTGGTGCTGTTTGGTTTCCCGGCATTTTTTGCAGCGCGTACAATACTCAAATTCCCCGTAGAATATTTTAGCGGCAGAACTCACTGGCAAAGTTTATGGTATGCCATATGGGAGCAATTGGTTGGTTTTAGCATGGTAACCGCCCTTCTTTGCATCGGTAAAAACCGCTGGAATAAGTCATCGGCTTTTATGAGCACATTAGTCAGAAGTGCATTTGCGGTTTACATAATTCACCCGCTCATTGTTATCGCCCTATCGGTGGCCTTATACAACTGGGCTATTGAGCCGGCGCTAAAATTACTGGTGGTACTTCCGCTGGCAGTGGTGGGGAGCTTTTTATTGGGATTAGTGTTGGTAAGGGTGCCGGGAGTGAATAGGGTGATTTAGCGAAAGATCCTGCCTAAATTAAAGCTAAAGCCTTTAATCACATCGGAGTTTAATAAGTCGGGTTTTTGAATCTTTTGCTGCAGAAAATATACCTGGTCTTTTAATGAGTATAATTCTGCAGTTTCTTGTATGGGGTCGATAATGATATATTCTTTTACACCATATCTCTCATATAAATCTTTTTTTTGACGAAGATCGTAATATGCAGTAGATGGTGAAAGTATTTCAACTATCAAATCCGGGGCACCTTCTACTCTTTCCCTAACCAGGTCTGATATTCTTTCGGCTGAAATGTAGAGTAAATCTGGCTGTACAACATTACAGTTATCAAATTTAACATCCATAGGAGCGCTAACTATAAATCCTTTATCGTCTATAGAGTCTAAAAAATTTGATAAATCTTGTGCAATTCTGTTGGAAACAACCTGATGGACTGGAACAGGAGACGGTGACATAATTAAATCATTTTCTATTAACTGAAAAGGCGCACCCTCCTCCAGAAGCATGTAATCTTCTACGGTATATTTCTTTTTCTTTTCAGCGGTAAGCATAAATCAAATATAACTAATTTTGGGCCAAATGACAAAATCTACCCAACCCACTATACTTGTTGTAAATGATGATGGTATAACCGCGCCGGGCATAAAGGCGCTGATGCATGTGATGAAAGAAATTGGCCGCGTGGTGGTGGTTGCGCCGGATAGTCCGCAATCGGGGATGGGGCATGCCATCACCATTGGTAAGCCGCTCCGTTTAGATGAAGTACATATTTACGAAGGTATAGAAATGTACCGTTGCAGCGGCACCCCGGTTGATTGTGTTAAACTGGCAGTTACCAAAATCTTTAAAGGCAAAAAGCCCGATCTGTGCGTATCCGGCATTAATCACGGGTTAAATAATTCTATCAACGTGCTATATTCGGGCACCATGTCGGCAGCGGTAGAAGGTGCTATAGAAAGCATCCCATCTATCGGCTTCTCGCTGGATGATTATAACATGGATGCCAATTTTGATCATTGCCTTAAGTACATCAAAGAGATTAGCCTGCAGGTTTTACAGAACGGCTTGCCGGTTGGTACTTTACTTAACGTAAACTTTCCTAATACGGCTAATATAAAAGGCATTAAGATCTGCCGCCAGGCCAACGCCAAATGGGCTGAGGAGTTTGATGAACGCACCGACCCCTACAAACGCCCTTATTACTGGTTAACAGGCATTTTCCAGAATAATGATAATGGTGAGGATACCGATGTTTGGGCGCTGGAGCACAATTACGCATCAGTTGTACCGGTTCAGTTTGATATGACGGCGCACCACGCTATCCCTGTTTTAAATACCTGGAAGTTTGATGTTGAATAAGAACAATATGTTGGCCGGCCTGCTTGCCGGGAGCGTTTTGCCCGTTATAGTCTGGCTTATATTCGGTTATTATCTGAATAATGATGCCATTGTTATGGATAAGCATGCCGTGCCTTATCTAATAGCCATAGCTTTAAACTTGTTAATACTGCGCTATTTTTTCAAAAATGGTCTGGATAAAACTGCAAGCGGCGTTATGATGGTTACCTTTGCGGTTATGCTGGCGGTTTTTATATTTAAAATACATATAGGCTAATGAAATATTACCTGGTAGCCGGTGAAGCCTCTGGCGATCTGCACGGCGCTAATTTAATGAAAGCTCTGAAGGAGAAAAATCCGCAGGTAGAGTTTCGTTACTTTGGCGGCGACCTGATGAAGGCTGAAGGCGGCACCCTTGCCAAACATTACGCCGATATGGCTTTTATGGGTTTTGTAGAAGTTGTTGCCAATCTGCGCACCATCCTTAAAAACATGAGCCTTTGCAAAAAGGACATACTGGCTTACCAACCGGATGTTTTAATACTTATTGATTTCCCCGGTTTCAACTTAAAAATTGCCGACTTTGCCAAAAAGAACGGCCTATTGGTTTGTTATTATATTTCGCCCAAAGTTTGGGCATGGAACCAGAAGCGGGTGCTCAAGATTAAAAAAGCGGTAGATCACTTGTTCTGCATCCTGCCTTTTGAGGTTGATTTTTACAAGGAATGGGGTATGGAGATAGATTACGTAGGCAACCCGCTTTTAGATGCGGTGGATGCTTTTACGCCCGACCCCGATTTCAGAAAGAAAAATATTCTGCCTGAGAAGAAAATAGTTGCCCTATTACCTGGCAGCCGCCGGCAGGAGATCAGCCGGTTGCTGCCCATTATGGCAGGCGTTGCCCAGCGTTTTACCAATTACCAGTTTGTAATTGCCGGCGCCCCAACCTTTGATGCCGAATATTACCGGCAATATATAGGAAGCATTCATATCCCGGTGGTGTTTAACGCCACTTACGATCTTTTGCACAATGCCGAAGCTGCTGTTGTAGCCTCGGGTACCGCCACTTTAGAAACTGCCTTGTTTAATGTGCCGCAGGTTGTGGTTTATAAAGGCAATGCGCTTACCATTGGTATAGCAAAAATGCTGGTGAAAATAAAGTTTATCTCGCTGGTTAACCTCATTATGAATAAAGAGGTAGTGAAGGAACTGATACAGGAGGATTGCAACCTGCACAATATCTCAAACGAACTGGATAAACTGGTAGGCTACGAGGATTACCGCAAACAGATGCTGGATAACTACAACCTGTTGGACGAGCGAATGGGCCAGCCCGGTGCTTCGGCAAAAACTGCCGCGCTTATTATCAAATACGCTTCAAAAAAATAAGGCTCCGCATTTATGCTGAGCCTTATTTTTCTCAAAGTAATGTTTAACGATAGATAGATTAATATATGATGATCAGGCGGCAGACAACGCGTGTTGCGTAGCTTCCTGGTTGTTGCGTGGTGTAAATTGATTTTTTCCCCTGAAAGACCTCAGATCTTCCATTAATAAATTCTTTAGTTCGTTATCAAAACGGGCAACTAATTTACTGGTGGCTGGTTTTTTATAGGCTTTCATAGGTAGATGTGTTTGTTGTTGTGAACTTACGTAGATGGTGCTTTAATAACTATGCTGCAGATAAACGATCAGCATTGATGTTCATTAACTGTGCCTTTACTGCTTTAATAGCTTTCAGATCGTTCATTAAAAGCGTTTTTAGTTCCCTGTCAAAACGTGCTACCATTTTGCTTGCCGATGTTTTTTGTGATGTAGTTTTCATGATCAATATTTTTAAATTATGTTTAATTGTATTTAGTTGTCCTGTTCGTTTTCTTTTGTTTCGCCCTGGTTTTCTTCAAGGTTGTCATGCCTGCGTTTCGCTTCTTTGTATTGCCTTTCCAGTTGTTCTTTATCTCTCTGATCGGATGTTTCTTCCGGTGCTACCGGGTTGTCCCATTCTTTCTCTTCATCCGGTTTTTCAGTTTTCTCGTCGATTACCATTTTGTTTCCGTTTGATAAGTACTATTCCAATTCGATGCCAAAAATGTGTGTAGCCAAAAAAAGATGACGGTAAACAGCAAGTTTTTTACACTCAGAACAAAAAGCTTCAAAAAAGGCCCTTTTATACCGGTTTTACTTTCGGTATGCTACGTTAATTGTATAAAAAAGAAGTACACTGTGTTGTAAAGAGTAGTCATACGGTGTTCGGGATAAGTATACAGTGTCCGTTTTCAGACAGAGCGCTGCATGGTTTTGCGCGATATAACGTGAATTATAATAGCGATTGACGAAAGCACAATTCCTACAACGCAGATCCCTGCCCAGTTGTAACTGCCCCAAACCCGCGTAGCCAGGAAGGTACCAGTTGCGCCGCCTATAAAATAGGATACCATATATATGGTGTTAATGCGGTTACGCGCTTCGGAATTTAAAGATAGGATGATGGCTTGGTTAGAAATATGTGTAGCCTGCACACCCATATCCATGATGATAACGCCTGCAATTAGTCCGGCTATACTATATGCCGAAAACCAGAAAATAATGAATGAAATCAGCACCAGCAACAAAGTTATAGTAGATAGTTTATAGGCATCCATCCGGTCGCTTAACCTGCCCATTAGTCCGGCAGCTATGGCGCCAAATGCACCTGCCAGCCCGAATGCACCTGCCACATCGCTGCCCTCGTTAAAGTTCTGCTTCAGCATAAATACCAGGGTGGTCCAAAACGCGCTGAAACATGCAAAGCATAAAGCGCCCCGTAATGATGCCAGCCTAAGTTTAGGTTCGCTTTGAAACAAGTGGAGCAGCGAGCGCATTAATTGTTTGTAGTTGCCTTTGTAATTAGGTTCTACCTCGGGAAGTAACAAATAAATGAGCAGCCACATCAGCATCATCAAACCTGCGGCGATGTAAAACATAGCCCGCCAGCCCAAATGGGCACCAACAAAACCGCTTAACGTGCGCGATAGCAGTATGCCTATTAATAAGCCGCTCATGATAAAGCCTATCTTTTTACCCCGCTCGGCCGGTTTTGCCAGGTGGGCGGCCATTGGTATCAGCAATTGCGGTATGATGGATGCAGCACCTAACAATAAACCCGATAATATGAGGATATGAATGTTAGGGGCAAGGGCGGTTAAAAGTAATGCAGCGACTATAAATGCAAAGTTGATGAGCATTAAACGTTTACGTTTCACCATATCTGCAAGGGGCACTACAAAAAGCATCCCAAGCGCATAGCCTACCTGGGTTAGCATAGATACCTGGCCAGCTTCGCCATTGCTTACATGAAAGGTTTGGGCCATATCAGTAAGCAGCGGTTGGTTGTAATATATGTTAGCCACAACAAGCCCTGTTGTTAAGGTCATTACCCAAAGGGTGGTATTAGTTAATTTGGGTTTGTGTGTTGTAACGGCCATTTTTTTCGATTTTGACAAAAGTGTAAAACTATTTTTAAAATTAAGTCAGGGTTAATTCACAAATCATTGATAATATTTCAAACATTCTTACGTATATTTGTTAATACAATAACGAAAAAAGTACATTGATATAAAGGTTACAAAATAATTACAAATAAATTCTTTGTAATTGAAATCTTAGTGTTACTTTTACACCATTGATAACAACAGCGACAACAGATGTTATTAATATTAAAGATGTCTTCTCATAATTTAGGTTTATAATTGGTTAGTAAAGGCCCCTGCCCATCAGGGGCTTTACTTTTTTACAAGATTTCCTAATTGCCCCGCTTTCATCAGTTCAATAGCCGCCCAGTTTAAAGCAGTTTAGCTTCGATTAACGTTTGTTTTACCATAGTAACATTTTAATTACAAAACCTGCATTGGTTTAAACTTGGGTGTATTTAATACACGCACATTAATTAAATAATATTAATATTGTATTAACCAATTATTTACGGGCGGCCGAAATTTGCTTGCCGGTAGATATGTAACCAATTTAAATCCTGCTATGTCAATTAAATTAAAGCTTTCATCCGTTTTATTTATCGGGGCCAGTTTGTTGTTGTATGCTTTTAATCAGCCGGAGCAACCGCGCATCCTGGTTTTTTCTAAAACGCTGGGTTGGCACCATTCAAGCATCCCGTTTGGAATTGCAGCTTTGCAAAAACTGGGTAAAGAGAATGGCTTTGATGTAGACACTACCACCAACTCGGAAGCTTTTAATGAAGATAACTTAAAAAAGTACGATGCTGTTGTGTTCAACTGTACCACTGGTAATGTACTGAACGCCGTACAGCAGGCAGCTTTTGAACGATATATACAAGCCGGAGGTGGTTACGCAGGCGTACATTCTGCAGCCGATACCGAGTACGATTGGCCCTGGTATGGCAAATTGGTTGGCGCTTATTTTTCCAGCCATCCCAATAATTCCAACATCCGCAAGGCTACTATTGATGTAACTGATCGCAATAACCTCATCACCGCAAAATTACCTACACGGTGGGAGAGGACCGACGAGTGGTATAATTACAAATCTATCTACAGCGATATAAAGGTATTGGCTTACCTGGATGAAAACACTTACGAGGGCGGCACCAATGGTGCCGATCATCCCATTACCTGGTACCACGCTTTTGATGGCGGCCGGGCGTTCTACACAGGCTGCGGCCATACCGACGAAAGCTACAGCGACCCTTTGTTCCTGAGCCAGTTGCTCGGCGGTGTAAAATACGCTATTGGCAACGGTAAGCCGTTGGATTATAGCAAAGCCTATGCTAAGGTAGCGCCCGACCAAAGCCGCTTCGTAAAAACGGTGTTGGTGAACGGCATTGCCTCACCCATGGAACTGGCGGTTGCTAAAGACGGCCGCATTTTCTTCACCCAATTGATGGGTAATTTCTCCGTTTATAACACACGTACCAAACAGTATAAGCTTATCCATAAATTCCCCATTACGCATGAAGGCGGTACTGGTGTAATTGGTGTTACGCTCGACCCCGATTTTGAGACCAACCAATTCGTTTACCTATATTATGCACCGGCTGGGCAGTTGAAGGAGCCTTATAATTTTCAGCTGTCGCGGTTTAAGCTCAGTATTGCTAACGTGCTCGATCTTGCATCGGAGAAGGTACTATTGAAAGTCCCCGTGGAGAAGGTAAGCGGCTCGCACCATGGCGGCTCATTAACATGGGACAAAAATAAAAATCTGTACCTTTCTACAGGCGATAGCTCCAGTCCGTTCCCCTCGGATGGCTATGCCCCGCTTGACGAACGCCCGGGTCAGGAACACTTTAGTTTAGATGCCCAGCGCAGCGCAAGTAATACAAATGATTTTAAAGGTAAGATCCTGCGCATCCATCCCGAAACCGATGGCACTTACACCATTCCCGAAGGAAACCTTTTCCCTAAAGGGACAGCTAAAACCCGCCCGGAAATTTATGTAATGGGCTGCCGTAACCCGTATCGTATAGCGGTTAATCCCAAAACATCTGTATTATACTGGGGCGAGATTGGCCCCGATGCCGGGCAGGATTCCCCGCGCGGCCCGCGTGGTTACGATGAATTTAACCAGGCAAAAAAAGCCGGTAACTTTGGCTGGCCTTATTTTGTAGGCAATAATTTTGCCTATGCTAAATGGGATTTTGTGAATAATACCCCCGGCCCCAAATTTGATCCTAATGCACCTGTAAATACATCGCCCAATAATACCGGTTTAACCAATCTGCCGCCTGCCGTGCCCGCCATAATCTGGTATCCGTATGCTTCGTCAGACCAGTTCCCCGAATTGGGTTTGGGTGGAAGATGCGCTATCGGCGGTGATTTTTATATGTATGACAGCTCGGTAACCAACCCCGGCAAATTTCCCGATTATTACGACGGAACCTTATTTGTGGCCGACTGGATGCGCAATTGGGTAATGGGTTTACGTTTCGACAGTAACGAGAATTACTTACGCAACGAAGCCTTTATGCCGCTGAACGGAGATTTCAGGCGACCCATAGATATGGAGTTTGGGCCTGACGGAATCCTTTACATGCTGGAGTATGGCTCGGTATATGGTGCCGATAACCCGGATGCCCGCCTGGTTAAAATTGAATACAATAGGGGTAACCGCGCGCCAATTGCAAAAGCAGCCATTGTTGATGCCGCCGCATTTGACAAATTTGCAGGCACTAAATTTATAACATCCGAGTTAAAAGAATTCCCGGTGGTAAAAACCATAGCGGGGCAGGCTCCACTAAGCATAAACTTCAGCAGCCAGGGCAGCCAGGATCTTGACGATGACGATGCAATAACTCACCAATGGTTGTTTGATGGTAAAGCCGTTGGCTCTACCAGTAAAACAACTAATTATACTTACACCAAGCCCGGTATCTATAAGGCATTACTTAAGGTAACGGACAAAACCGGCTTAACATCAACAGACACTATAACGGTAAAGGTTGGCAACACTTTGCCGGCAGTAACCATTGCCAGCACCGGCAACAGATCCTTTATATGGCCCAACAAGCCGTTTAAATATAGTGTGGTAGTTACCGATAAAGAAGACAAGCAGATAAACCGCCAAAAAGTTAAGCTTTTCTACATCTATAACCCACAGCCGGAAGCCGGGAATAAAACAGTGCAAAATTTGGTAGCATTATCTAAAGTGGAGATCAGTTACCCCGGCAAGGCTCTGATGGGCGCCAGCGATTGTAAAAGTTGCCATACCATTAATAAAACAGCAGTTGGCCCAAGCTTTATAGCCATTGCCAACCGCTACAAAACACAAAACGGATCGGTAGATAAGTTAGCATCCAAAATAATTAAAGGAGGTGCTGGCAGTTGGGGAACCGAGCATATAATGAGTGCCCATCCGCAAATTACAGCAAACCAAAGCAAGGAGATAGTGCGTTATATATTCTCGTTAACCGATAAAAAACGCGGGATACAGTCCTTACCATTAACCGGTACGCTAAACCTAAAATTTAACGATGCCGAACCAAACGGGCAGTACACCCTGCTGGCATCTTACACCGATAAAGGCGGGAAGACCATCGGGCCCTTAACCAATACCGATGTGGTTACCTTGCGCAATGCTGACGTAAAAACTGTTTATGCCGATGAAACAAAGGGCTTTCAGCGGTATGGGAATAACCTGTCGGAAGGGAACCATAAATCTTATATCCTGCTTAAAGGGATCGACCTCACCAATATCAAAAACTTTAAGTATAACTATGGCTCTAAAGATGCAAACGGCGAGATAGAGGTACGGATAGATTCGCAGGCCGGCCCTCTAATAAGCTCAACGGCATTTACGCCAACAGGCGGCTTAGACAAACTTAGCTGGATAACCGCACAACTGCAAAAGCCAATGCAAGGCAAACACGATGTTTATTTTTTTACCATAAAGCGCGATAAGCCCAACGATAAAATAATCCGTTTGGTTGATATACAGTTTGGGCAATAACAAATAAATGAATTTAAAAGTAACTTTGTAATTATGGTGTAAACGTATATATTTGCAACCCGCAACGGGGGGATTAGCTCAGCTGGCTAGAGCGCTTGCATGGCATGCAAGAGGTCATCGGTTCGACTCCGATATTCTCCACACTGAAAAGTGAAAACATAACCCATAAATGATTAAAAATCAATCGTTTATGGGTTTTTTGTTTTTATGGTGTAAAACAAAAGTGTGAAACATTTTTGCTTGTCTTCTGCAAATCTCTATTGGGCATATTCCGTCCTATTGCACAATAAAACAGTTGTCTTTACCTTTGTATCACAATTCAATTGAAGGAATATAACAGATTTCAATAAGCGCTTATTAATCTGATTTAAGAGGAGAAGACCCTCTTTAAAACCTACTTCTGCGAGAACACCGCATACCAAATCCGTAAAACGGGTATAACGAAACATCCCTTTATTTTTTAATTACTAAAACATCAAAAAAATGAAGAAAGAAAATTCAGTTCGTGTAGATTTAAGAACTTACTCAAAAGCAGTTCGCCAAGCTCTTACAAAAAGGAAAGAAGAAGTTAAAAGGTCTCTCTTTGAGGATTTGAAGTTGTTATTTACTAAACCCCTTATAAGCCAGGAAGACTTTAAAAACGTCTTCAAAAAGTATTCTGATGATATTTTGGGCAGTAATTTAGTAGAGATAGAAGGCATTCGTTTTAAATCTAATGGTATTCCAGACCTACGTTCAGTGCCAAAACCAATTCGTGAAATAATTAAAGAAGTTGAGAAAGAGCATGAACAGATGAAGAATGCACAATTAAATATGCTTGCACTTACAGCTAAAACTTCGGATGATTTTGCTAAGTTGATAGACTTTGATAAAACTGATTTCTTCCAAATGAAATGGCAGCCATCAAAGGCACTTGCATAATTTATGATTTGCAGAATAATTAAACTGGTGGATAACTTTTCTTTAAAATGTTCCGAATCTTGCGTTAAACTCCTGATAATAGCCTTATTAAAAATAAAATCATGGCAACTATCAAAACACAAGAGCAAACTAAAGTATTATTGGCTGAATCAAATAGTCGCGCTAAACCAGTGCTATTTATAGACCTCATAAATAAGCTAAAGCCGAATGAAAGTCTCCATATTGAAGCTCAAGAATGGAAATTGAAGACCACACCTGCAAGTTATTATTACAGGACTTTGAGAAAAGGAAAAGACAAGGCAACTCATTCTGTTAATAAAGTAAAAGATGGGTTTTTAATAACTAAATTGTAAGAGCCTATACTATCTAAATAAAAAACCTCCTATTGCTGGGAGGTTTTTTTTATTGTTCAATATTATTATTCAAATCTCTTAAAAGCTCATCCCAGTTAATTTCTAAATTCTTACAAATCTTTCTCAACATCAAAATAGTAGGGTTGGTATTACCTGCTTCTATTCTACTAAGATTAGCTTTTTCTATGTTTAAACGTGAGCTAAGTTCAACTTGTTTAATATCTTTTTCTTTACGTATCGTTGCGATTTGTTCCCCTAATTTTTTGAGAAAAACTATTTCTTCTTCCCCCCTCTGAATTTCCTTTTTCTCCTTTTTTTCCATAAGGGTTAAGGTCAGCTAAAATCAGTCTTCTGTGGTTATCATAAATGATAACAAATCCTTACTTTTGGTGTAAATCAATAATTTATATAATGAAAAAACTTACCTTAATCTTTATTCTATTCTTTTTATTAGCTACTGGCTGTAAAAAAGACGGCAGTGGCACACCTACGCAAAACAATCCTCCAACCACAACGAAGACCAACCCAACAGACACAACAACTACGCCAGTAAACCCCACACAACCAAAATCATATTCGTTGACAGAAACATTTGAGAAAGGCACAAAGGAGGCTTATGCTCCAGCGAACGTTACGCTTTCTTCGGGTGTGTGGTATTTTGATGACGCCCTTATCGGAAGAGCGGACAAAGACGTAAAAAATGGCAATGCCTCTGTGCGGACAAGGTTAAGTTCTTTAACAATGATGTTTGACGTTAGTGGCCTCAATCAGATTAGCTTTAAATACCTATCTCAAATGGTTCCTATTCAATTGATGATGTCCACTGATGGCGGTAAAACTTTTAACCAAGTAGGTAACGATGTTACTGCACGTAATACTGATGGTAGCTTTATTACAGCTGTTTTTAAGATTACCACCACTACAAAAGCTCGTTTCAAAATAACAATAAAAGGAGCCGCAGGCAACCTTGATGATGTTAATTTTGAAGGCAGTGGAGCCCCGGGCTTTACTCTTAATAATTAAGAATTGTTAGACAACGCTACTACAGTATTGAATTTAAAATGATTTGGTTGGTTCTAAGAAGCCAGGAGGCGTAAAGACCTACAAAGGTGCAACCGAAGAAAAGAGCTTCTTAGAACTCTTAAAAATGCGTGATTATAGAGGGGTTTGTAGTTGTAATTAAATCCCGGTTCATCGGACTGGGATTTTTTCATTTCGTATAACCCTTGTGTATATTCGCAAATACCAAACTTATTACACAATGAAAAAATCTATACTAACTCTAATTATTGTTTTAATTGCTTCATTTGCTCGCGCTCAAGGCACGAATGATGTTCCTGCAATAACTAGTCCTAATAATGAAAACGTTATCTACCGAATATTTCCTACTACAAACATTTACAACTTGATTAAACTGGATACACGTAATGGTAAAATGTGGAAAGTTCAATGGAATGCTGATTCTGATAAGCGATTTACATCCGACATAAATTCAATTCCTTTCGTCGCCAAAGAGGATGAAAAGAATGGTAGGTTTATTTTACAAGCAACTCCAAATATCTTTACTTTTATATTGCTTGACCAAATTGATGGTAGAACATGGCAAGTTCAGTGGTCAAATGATCCTGAAAAAAGAGGTGTTATACCGATAAATTAATCTGCTATGTATCTACCACAAAATACTCTACAGTTATAAGGTGATTTTGTAGTTATAACTATCGCTTGTCATCAATTTTGTTTTTTCTTGTTTCAGTAAATAGTTAAGTAAGTTTCCCTTAGTGGTGCTTTTTGAAATATCCTGAATTTTACAATCAGGAATTTTTTTGAATGCAGTGTTAATGTAATACTCCAGTTGTGGCACCGACAATGATGTATTAATTAAGCAATGCGCATGAATGCCTAAATTCTCTATCTGATTATCAAATACCTTTTGTTTGGATATGATACCCCCATATTCGCCAATGTATAGGTAATTGAGATATTCCATTGAACTTTTATAGTCCTTATTAATGGCGTTAAAAAGCCTGTGGGTTAATTGAAATGACCAATCTTTCATGTGGGGTGTTGGTATGCCCTCAATAGTGATATGATAAAGATTCTCTTTATTTGAAAGGATGGTAAATGCTTTGGTTATATCGGAAATATAGTCAGTTGTATTTTTAGATTTTCTAATGATTTTAGTCTTTATCATTTATTATAATTATTTCTCAATTAGGCATAATCAACCAATTCAAATGAATGATTAAATTAATGCAGTTGTTTCCATTTTATTCCAGAGTTGGATAACTCTATTATTTAAATTGCTGTATAAGTCTTTCCCTGTTTATTTGGCTGTCTATTATCTGTAATTCAATTCTTTTTAATTTCTTCTTCCAACTATTGCTACTAGTGCCGTTATATTCTTTTAATTTAACCCTTCGCTTGTTTAATAAGTCATTTAGTTTCTTATTCATTCTTTTCCAGTAATGTTTCTATCAATGATTTTATACTTGATAATGAAAAGAGTTTTTTATTCTGAATGTTAATAATCTCGTCTTTTGGCAAAGGATAAGTATCCAATAGTTTTTGTATTTCAGATTTATTTAACTGGAGTTGTTCTCTTAACAGGTAGTTATCCAAATATTTCTTTCCATTAATTAAATAGCATATTTCCATAGGTAAGGGTAATTTTTTTCTTGTTGCGCAAAGTATCTTTTCATCTCCGCAACAATATCGTCTTCATCTTCGGTGTCGTCTTGTGTTTCTTCATCCTCATCGGCCGGCGAAGTCTTTTTATCATCTTTTGGCTGTTTAGTTTTATTTTTATCCGAACTTTTAGAGTTTTGGATAAAAGCTTCAAATTTTTGAATGTGAGTAGGTTTAATTTTCATGGTTAACATTTGATTTTAATACGATATGTTATATATCCAAAATCATTGGCTCCCTTGATTATTTATTTGAGCTGTTTACTACCGTTTATACAAATAGCTCAGTGCAATTCTTTATATCATTTTAATTGAAATAAAAAATTAATACCTTCATACAATAACCTTATCTTATGTTAGATCAATCTTATTCCTTAAAAAACTTCTTAAATATTTTCTACGCGGAAAATAGAAAGGGTTCTCTAAACAGTTATCTCTTTTCAAAGGAATATTTAGCTAAACACAAGGAAATTAAAGAATTATTAGCGCTAAAGGCTTCTTATGAGAAAGAAGAATTTGAAGAAACTCTGGATACTTTAAACGATGAAAAGTTTGAATTACTTGAAAATCATTTGAGCAACGTTTCCGACACTATAAATCTGAAATCATTTAAGTTCCAATTGTCAAAATTTGAAAAGGATGGGAAAACCATATATACATTTAACAAAGATGCAGCGTCATTTTATGCTTCTAAACAGTTACAGATTAATATCTCCCGCACCTTTAAAGTAAAGCAGTCTAACAGATACGAGATTGTTAAGCAATTAAAGGCTATCCTCGATAATGATTTTCCTAAATATCTCATTAGAACTGATATAAAAAGTTTTTATGAAACGATACCGCAAGAAAGACTTTTTAAAAAGATCGACGAAAATCAACTTCTAAATTTCAAATCCAAAAAGTTAATAGAAAGTTTATTGTGGCATTATGAAGATGTTAAAGATAAGGCTGTTTATAGGCCAGGTCATGGAGTTCCAAGAGGAATAGGTGTTAGCGCATATTTAACCGAACTTTATATGCGAGATGTTGATTTACATCTTAGTCAAATGGACGATGTAATTTATTACGCGAGATATGTAGACGACATTGTTATACTACTAGTTCCCCCATCTGAAATTAAGTTGAAGGATTATTTATTCAATATAAAAAAAATCATTCAAGAGTATGGTTTAGATATTAAAGATGGTAAAGATGGTGGAGAAAATAAAACATTTGAGTTGAACTTCTTTAAGCCGATTACTAAATATGATTTTGATTTTTTAGGTTATAAATTGGTGATTGAAAATTCAATTTTCAAAGAATTAAGAATGTCTGATAACAAATTAGAAAAGTATGAAAATCGCCTAAACAAAATCATAGAAGAATATAATTCTTACAGTAAATACGACGAGCAGGGCGCAAGAAAGCTAATGTTCAAACGTCTCCAATTTCTAACGGGAAATTTTCATTTAATCAACAGTAAAAAGAACATAAAAGCAGGAATTTATTATTCAAACATCCTACTAAGCGACAATAATTCTATGTCGCTAAAAGATATAACGATGTTAAATAATTTAATAAAGAAGTATGCCTCTAAAATTACCCCTCATGGTGCATTAAGTGTTGATGTTGAGAAACTTAAGAATACCATAATCAGGCGATTTAATTTCGGCAATGGTTTCTATGGAAGGGCAGTTATACGCGAAGGTGTTCGTGTAAATAATAGAACATTTTATTCATTTACTAAAACTGATTTCATAGAAATCACATCTTGTTGGAGATAATGAAAAAGAAAAAGTTTTTGACCTACACAAAGGAACGAGCAATACTATCAGATGTCTTGCCTTATGAAATACCATTAATATTCTCAAACAGACATTTTTACAGATTTCTCTCTAATAACGGAGTGGAATTAGATGGTAACAAGCTTAGTTACGAGAATAACTTTAAGGGTGACGAAGAAATTGCGTTTACTGAATTGTTGAAGATCCTTTTTGATAGTAATAAATTTATCGCCGGTGACAAGTTTATATCATTAGACCCGCGGGCTGAATTAAAACGCTTACCATACACTTACAAAATTATTCATAAAGGAAGTGATTTTCGGACATTAAACATACCTCATCCCTTAAATCAAATAGCCATCGTTGAGTTTTATGAGAAATATAAGGAACTCATAATTTATTACAGTAAGTTAAGTTCTTTTTCAATAAGAAAGCCTTCAAGTGTGGCAAGATTTGTTTTCTTTAATGATAAGCTTCACGAATCAAATAAAGGAAAGAGCGATGACTTTTTAGAATTAACAGGAAAAGAATATGATAATCTGAAGACCTTTTTTACATATAAGAAGTATTCAAACATTTATCGCTTTTATGAAGACTATCGTTATCAAAGAGCAGAAAAAAAATACGATATCCTTTATAAATTTGATGTTGCGAAATGTTTTGAGAGTGTTTATACACACTCAATTGTTTGGGCTTTAACAAACAAAGAAATCGTTAAATATAATATTCCCTCTTCTAAATCAACGTTCGGTGGAAAGTTTGATTCTTTGATGCAGAATATAAACTTTGGTGAAACCAATGGAATAGTTATTGGCCCCGAGATTTCAAGGATATTCGCAGAACTCATTTTACAACGAATAGATAAAAATGTTGAAGCGACTGTGAAAAGAGAGAAGGGCTATGTGATGAGGAAAGATTACGAATTATACCGATATGTTGATGACTATTTCCTTTTTTGCGATAAGGAGGTAGTGAAAAAAGACATTTTAGAGGCTTTTAGACACGAGTTAAAAAATTTTAAAATGTCCATTAATGATGAGAAGTCCAAGGTTTACGCCAAGCCAATGATTACAGAAATCACAATGGCTAAACTTAAAATTAATAGTCTATTTGAAAAGCAACCTATTTTTAAGATTAAGCCTAAGGAAGAACAAATAACTTTTGATGAAGAGGATGAAAAATATGTGATTGAGATCATACAGGAAAAGTTTTTCTTCTACATTCAATCAAATAAATTAGCTGCAAAATTTAAATCAATCGTCAAGGAAAGTGGTGTTGAGTATAAAGACATTCTGAACTATACTCTATCTGTTCTTAGCAACAAAATAGAAAGCATTTTAATAAAATTTGACAAATATTATAAAGAATACTCTGAATTAGAGGCAAGGGGAAAGCTTTCCCGTAACGAGCTAATTAGAAAGTCTAAACTTGAAGATCGTTTTACAAACTTTATAATTGGCTATGTAGACTTTGTATTTTTCTTATATACAGTTTCTCCAAAGGTTGGCACTACTATTAAACTTTGCCATATAATGTCCAAAATCATCACGTTCTTTAAAGGAGACTATAAATTTAGAAAAGGCACTGGTATTGTTAAAGTAAGTAGGTTTATTGAAAACAACAAAGACGCGGTCTTTAAAAAGATGGTAGATGATATTTCATTGGTTTTATCTAAGCATCAAATTACTAAACATACACAAATTGAACACTTATACTTATTCATTTTATTAAAGGATTTAGGTAAAGACTATAGATTGGACGCGAATATTTTAGAGAAATATTTCCAGCTTAGTGATTTTAAAGATAAGCCAATACCGTTAAGACATTTAAATTATTTTTGTATAATCACTTTGCTTTTTTACATTTCTAACATTGGAGTTTACAAAGACATTAAAGAGTCTTTGAAAAAATACATATTAGCTTCTTTAGAAGACATTGACCCGTTGAAGAGGAAAACGCATAGTGAATACGTTTTTTTGGTGTTAGATTTGATTGTATGTCCTTATTTAGATTCTGATTTTAAAAGTGAAATTCTGGGATTATTTAATGTTAGTGTTGAAAATAGAGAACGCGTTATCGCTTTCAAGAACCATCAAAAATATTGGTTTACTAAATGGGAAAACTTTAATTTAGCCAAAGAGTTAAATTCAAAGATTAGCGAAGAAGTGTATTCATAAAGAAAATGCTACTGCAATTCTGTTCAAATTAATATCACACACAAGCAGAGCAAACTCCAGAGATGGGGGCAATTAAAGGACAGTGGGAGCAGGCTGTTTTTTTACATAGTTAGAATAATTATTCTCTCATTTTTTTTATTTCTTTCATTATTTCCATATACTCGATAACCGCTCGATTCATTATTTGATTCCAATTTGGATTATTCTTCTCGGGGAAGTAATTTTTATTTTCACTCATAAACAACTCTTCTGTTTTTAGAATTTCAGAGTTCTTTAAATCTTTCTCGATTAGTTTATGATAGTAATCAAACCTAGTATTGATAGATTGATTTTCTTCAGGAATGAAAACATATCTAACCATTTGTTCGATAGAAATAAACTCGATGAACAAATCAAAAAACATAATTAATCTGTTCGCATCTGATAAAGAATAATAGTTGCTTGCACCCATTCCATGTAATACATAATGCCGATTTAAAAAGGACAAACTTGTATCAGCAGTATTTGTATCCGTGAAAATCCATTTTTGCAAGAAAATAGAGATAGTTTTGGCATAAAGTTTATATACCACAGGATCATAAGTTTTAATTCTACATTTCTCTATTTCGTCAATTAAATCTTTGATTTTGGGTTTTCTCGCATTTCCGAATTGCCAACCAAAGTATGATAGTAAAATGCCTTCTATAGCCGGTAATAGGCACAATACGACAGAAAAAAAATCATTTTTAAAATAGTGAAGTAAAGCTCTCTCTAAATGATGTGAAAAATTTTGCACGTGCCGAACTTCTTTTGCTCTATGAACAAAAAAGGCCCGGGTAAGAGGATGAAATATTATATCTGTAAGTAATTCGTTTATTTCATTTTGATATTTTTCTCTATCGGTTTCATTAGCTGGTGGATTTTGTAAAATCTTATTAGATAAATTATAGACTTTTTGAAAGTCCTTACCGATCATGTGAGGTGTAATTATCCAACCATAGTCAATGATAACATTAGTGATGAATTCATATTGTTCTGAAAACTCGTCCGTTTGTTTAGCCATGTCTAAAATTAAATAAAATTACAACCTCGTAGTTTTAAAGTATACCTTAAATTGTGGGGAACTAATCTGCCAAAAACCTTTGATTTCCTCCGAAAAACGGCCTTTTCGCCTTAATTTTAGCCTATATCAATAAGGATTCTAAAATTAAGATTTATGAAAGTGTTATATACAAGGGTTAGTTCAGTAGATCAAAAAACAGATAGACAAAGAGTAAATGAAAAGGATTTTGATATAATAATTGAGGATAAATGCTCTGGCTCAATTCCATACTTTGAGAGAGGCGGTAAAGATATATTACAATATGTTTCAAATGGCCTGGTAACTTCTTTATCTGTTTGGACGATTGATAGGCTTGGACGGGATTTACGAGATATAATGAACACTATTCATTTCTTCAATGAAAAATCAATCCCTATTCATTTTATCTCTCAAGGTCTAACGACCTTAGATGAAAATGGGCAAGAAAACCCGATTGCTAAAATGATGATTTCGGTTCTTGGGACTGTGGGTGAGATGCAAAGGTCACAAATTAAGGAAAATCAAAGACAGGGTATCGAAATAGCAAAATTAAAAGGCGTTTATTTAGGTCGTAAAACCGGTAGCAAAGAGGATACCTTACAATTCCTTACCAAGCCCAAAAACAAAAAAGCACTAGAGTATTTAAAAAAAGGGTATAAATCTGTAGAAGTCGCAAAGTTGACAAATTTAAACATCAACACAATCACCAAAATCAAGAAACTTGGGCTAACGATATAAGTTAGCTTTTGTTGTTTGAATGTTTAACCAAATAAATCTAAATTACCGACCATTTATTTAAACTAACCGATATTCACAGACCTTAACATTCTATCACAAAAATTCATGAGTTATAATCCTCCTATTTCCATTAAGCAGGCAATTGATAAAATTGATTACAATCAATATTTACTACCAGCGATTCAAAGAGAATTTGTTTGGAATGCAACCCAAATAGAATTATTATTTGATAGCCTAATGCGCAACTATCCCATCGGTTCTTTACTTATGTGGAAAGTGCAAGGTGAGAACAAAACTAATCATCGTTTTTATAGCGTTCTTAAAGAGTTCAGAGAGAAGTATAATACCCATTGTAAGGAAGTAAACACAAATGCTATTCCCGATTTTGAAGCCGTTTTGGATGGCCAACAAAGATTAACAGCTTTATATCTCGGGCTTAAAGGAACTTACGCATATAAAAGGAAAAACTTTGCGTGGAAAGACAATGAAAATTCTATTCCTACGAGAAAGCTTTATTTGTGCTTATCAGAAGGCACGATAGATGAAGAGGAGAACGAGGATGGCAGAGTTTATGATTTTAGGTTTCTAACTAACGAAGATTTAGAGTGTTCCGAATATGCTTGGTTTGAAGTAAGTAAAATATTGGAGATTAGTGGGACCTATGATTTAAATCAATATTTGAGAAGAGAAGGGTTTGACAACAATGAGTATATAAGCAGCACTTTATTCAAACTATTTGATATTGTCCATGTAAAAAATTTAATTAATTACTATTTAGAATCTGATCAGGATTATGATAAAGCTTTAAACATATTCATTAGAATAAATAAAGGCGGTGAGAAACTTTCCTATTCCGACCTGATAATGTCCACTATAATATCAGTATGGAGTTCAAAGACAATATCCGCGAGAGAGGAATTTAACAACCTCATTGATGAAATTTGGCATTCGTCGGAAATAGTAATAGATAAGGATTTAATTATCAGAACTTACCTATTAATTTTTAACGACAAGGATATTAAATTCAGAGTAACCAACTTTTCCGTCGCTAATGCAATGGAGTTTAAAGAAAATTGGAAAGCAATTCGTGAGGCAATCGTTGAAGCGATAGAATTGGTTACAAGTTTTGGATATGTAGAACAAACACTGACTTCAAAGAACGCGCTTTTACCGATAATTCATTACCTGTATATCAGTGGCAAGGCAAAGCAGTTTAAAAATAAGGTTGCTTACAAGGATGATAGGAATTTGATTAAAAGGTGGTTTCATACTGTGCTTTTAAAAAGAATATTTGGTGGCCAAGCCGATACCGTTTTAAAAGCTATACGTGATATTGTTCGCGAAGAGGTCAAAAATGGTTCACCAGTTTTCCCCGCTTCGGCAATAGCTAAAAGTCTATCTAAAACAACTAAGTCAATAACTATGGATGATGAGTCCATAGACAATTTGTTATATACGACTTATGAAGATAGGTATGCTTTTCCAATCCTGGCTCTCCTTTATCCTCATTTAGATTATAAGAACAATGACTTTAACAAAGACCACATTTTTCCTAAGAGCCAATTTAGCAGTAAGAATTTAAAGAAATATGGCATTGATTTAAAGCAAGAAAATGCTAATTACTATACTGATAATTGGTGTTATAATGGGATTGTAAACTTACAGATGTTTGATAGTAATGAGAATAAATCAAAAGGTGATAAAACATTTGAAGAGTGGGCAAATAGTTATAAAGTTGATTATAAAAAACAAATACTACCTAAGATAACTGAATTTTCAAGATTCATCGAGTTTGTAGATGTTAGGTGGGAAATGCTTAAAGAGAGATTAAAACAGGAATTGAGGTTTTAGTAACATAAATCAATATTTATACTGTTTTAATCAAATATAATGCAAAGTAGAAGCTTATAAGTTTTATTAAACATGGAACATTTTCAAACTAAAAAGGATATAATGCTGGCAATGGATACATTTAATGATTTAGGCTACAATGACATTGCGGATGATTTTTTTTCTTATTTGAAAAAATTGATTCAACGAGGACATACATTATCTATATACTGGATTGATAGCCCTAATAAAAAAGCACTAACAACAATTAGAGATTTAAATCATTTGGAAAACTTCAAAAAAAGTCTGGGTTTACCTTTTCATTCTGCTTAATGCAATGTTATTAACAGATTCGTATCACTAGATAAGTTAATCGTATCAATATTATTCATCAATCGTTAAAAAGGACTTTTCGTAATTATGAAAAGTCCTTTTTTGATTATACTATTGGTCGTTCAACTTTCCAATTATATTTCCATCTTTATCAATTATATTCCCGTTCTCATCAATCTGATTTAAATTATTGTCTTTATCCATTTTATCTAACGAATATTTGTTGATGATGTCTTCTTTCTCACGTTGTCTTTGATATTCTTCAAACTCTTCATCACTCATTTGAGCAGGATTCTTCGGTTGTTCCATTTTATTATTTTTGATTTATATTAGTTATTATATTTCGTTAAATGATTTCTATTCCATCAAATAAGTGAACTCATTACCTAAATCCTTATTTTTATTTTCAACCCTCTTTTTCAATGTAGTTATATACTTGTCAGTAGTATTAATGCCTTGATGTCCTATACTTTTTGAAATTTCATATACATCGCCGCCAACCTCTAACATTAAATTCGTATAGGTATGCCTTGCAACGTGCGATGTTAAAGTAATAGGAAGTGGAACTTTAAATTGATTAAAAACCTCTTGTTGTAATTCTTTTAGCCTCTTGTTGTAAACTGTAGTTTTTGATTGCAAGTGATTGTATTGTTGCTTTGTCAAAGTTGTATTACCATCAAAGACCACGTCGGTAAACATTGTAGGATTTAAGATTGGAAAAATAAACTCATTTGAATGAACCTTAGCATAATTATGAAGAATAATTAACAATCGTTCGTAAACATTTTTCCTTACCTGATCTAAGGTCTTTTTAAACACATCAATATCTTTCAGCAATGCCTTTCGTTCATCTGCTTTTTCTATTGGCATTTTTATATAAGAATTGGTTAGTGCTGAATATTGCATCTGTATATCATAATAAGTCTTACTTTCTTGACTTCCATTGAACTTATACTTATGTCTTAATTTAAACACATCATCAACCTCCTTTGCATGAATGTAATTTTTCATTAAGAACATGATTGTTTCGGACATATAAACAATATGCTTTTTCTTGGTTTTATATTGAAAAAACTCTATTTCTCCTTCTTTTATATTGCTGAACCTTAAAGTAAGTAAATCACTAATTCTTAACCCTTGTCCAAAAATTTGCAATAAGAAATAGTTCCTTATGTGATACAAGGGATTTTCCTTATCAAGCTTTAATTCTCTAATTCTATCAACATTAATTTTTTCAAGAAATCCTTTTTCAATTGGCTTTCTTCTATTTTGAAAATGAACAAATGGATCCAAAGCGGAACTATATATCCCAGTCTTAACCAGTTTTGTATAAAGTCTTTTTATACAATTAATATAATTTTTTGTTGTGTTCTCAAGTAGGCCAGTTCCTATTAAATAGGTTTCAAATTCCTCTATCAAAGGACTCGTAATATCAGAAAACTTTAAATCAGATTTATCTACACGGGTTAAGAATTTTTCAATATGATATTGTGTTGTCCTGTATCTTTTAGACGTGCCTATTTTCTTCCTTTCTTCTAGGAATGAAATATGTTTTTTAAGATGGAAAAGGAATGATTGATTCTGATTTAAAAGTGGCGCGGTGGTATTGACTGGGACAATATATACACTTTCAACTTCTTGAATTTTGGTTTTTATTGTTGTTATGATATTGGCTCTTTGTTCCTCATCAAAATCCCTATGACTTCTTAATTTACCATCAACAGCTTTCCCGTTTATATTCCAGAATCTTTCAGCTAATTTAATTCCTGTAGAAATGTATTCGGATTTTCTATCTCTTGTAATTCTAATGTTTACAATGCCAAATTTGTCTTTAGAGTTCTTCTTTTTTAGAACAGGAGTAAAGGTTGTTTTCATCTTATAATTTCAATCAAAAAAATTTGAAATAAATATAGTGTAAAACAAGTGTGAAACAAATTTGAGAATTATAAAAATTATTTCATCATAACTAATTGATAATCAATAAAATTAATTTTAATTGAAGAACGATATTCTCCACCTGATAATCAAGGCTTTACGAAACATCGTAGAGCCTTTTTTTATTTTGGGTATACTATGGGAATACCAACTACACATTATAATGCTATTCAATAGCCTTCATTTCCGCTCACTCACTCAATTCTCTTTAACTCAGATATACCAATCGGTTCGTTACTTCATCGAACACAGGATTGATATTCAATGATCTTATTTAAGTTTTTCTGTGAGTATTTGAAAATAGTTGATGTCCGACTCGGACAAACTCGGAGTATTCAGCCTATTGATCTTGCCACCTTTGTGTTAAATATTAACGCTTATGGCAAACCAAGATCAAAGAAGAAACGACCGCGGGGCGGTTTTTCCAAATCAGATCACAACTATCGCAGATCTGATCAAATTCAAAAAAGATATTGTTGAAGAAGTTAAAAGTCTTTTAAATGCTATTCAACCCAAACCGATAAAGCGCTGGTTGAAATCATTTGAGGTGAAGGAACTCCTACACATATCTACCGGCACCTTACACAACCTCAGGACTAATGGGACTTTACCCTACACTAAGATTGGTGGTGTAGTTTTCTATGATATGATCGCTGTTGAACAAATTTTAGAGCGACATACGACATTTCAAAAAGCAAAATAACATCTATATATCTGAAATTATGAAAGCATCGATCAGTAAAACGGACTGGATAAATAATCATTTATACCTCTCCCACAAATTCAATAAGGAACTTAATGACCGAGGAATTGAAAGACTATCTGATCTTGAAAAGCTTTCACTGCTGGATTTTATGAGTCTCACAACGATTACAGTTGCCAGACTCAGGATTGTTGTTCGTTTCATGCATGTGAACGATCTAACTTTTAAAAGCCTTGGTTAGTGGCTTAGGCAGAAAATTAATTAATGCATTCACTTTAAGGATTCTATTTATGGCAAAGATCATCACATTGGCGCACCAAAAGGGCGGCGTCGGCAAAAGCACACTGGCATTGAACCTGGCTCTCTGCTTCAAGGACCAATTAAGGGTCGCTCTGATCGATTCCGATTTGCAGGGCAGTATTTATCATTTAAAAGAAGATTTCCCGGAACTGGATATCCTCGCTCCTGAAAAAATCGGTGAGATTCCCAACTTAGATTATGACCTTATCATCGTAGATACCCCTCCATATTTATCAAATCGTTTAAATGAATTATTCAGCTATTCAGATTATGTCCTGGTGCCGACAAAGGCTGGCTTTTTTGATGTCATGGCGATAAAATCAACACTGGCTCTGATTAAGTTTGCTCAGGCCCAGAATCAAAATTTAAAGGCCGGCATTGTACTGAATATGTTAAAGCCAAGATCTGGCATTACGGCCGAGGTTGTTGAACTAATTCAAACATTGGGCATTCCCTTATTAAATACCCGCGTCTTTGACCGGGTAAGCCTGGCAAGGTCATCTATGACCTCGGGCATCCTGAAAAGCACAGATCAAAAAGCAATACAGGAAGTGACTTTTCTTGCAGAGGAGATTGTGGATCTGATCAGTGTATAAATGTAACAATGAACATTTGTACAACTGTTCATTTGAATAAACCTTCAATTGAACAAATGTAGGTTTGTTTAAATGTGCATTTGTAGCAAGCTACAAATGTAGATCTGTTCAAATATTCAATGAGAGAAATATTCAAATGTTCATTGCTGCACTTGTAGCATTATTCAAAGGCACATAAAGCTTAACTGCCATGGATGATTATAAAAAAAAGCTGGGCAACCTGGCCAGTAAGATCAAAAACGAAACGCCGCAAACGCCGATACAGCAGGTGCAACCTGTAAAGGCTTTAGCAGTGCCTGCGGAGGAAGAAGAAGCGCGTTTCAACAACTGGATACCCAAAGGCCTTAAAAGAAAAATTAAGGCCTACGGAGCTCAAAATGATATTTCGCAAAAGGATATAACGATACAGGCATTACAGAAATTTTTGAAGGAAAATGGAGTTCAATAAATCAAATCGTAAAGGATATCATGGCAATAGAAAAGGGATTAAACTGCTGTCTTTTTGCAGTTAGCAAGATGTACGTTTGTACCACAAACGAATCTTGCCCTTCCCTCCATAGTCGGTTCGGGGCCATGGCCAAACCCTCCGAAGTCGATTTGATAAAAACTTTTTATCATGGAAGAAGAAAACGAGAATCGGTCAAAGTGGATCAAGATCCGCCTTAAACCAAGTGAAGAAGAATTGTTGAATAAACGGTACAAGAAGTCCACTTTTCAAAATCTAAGTGAGTTTGGAAGAGCCATGATTTTGGGTGAGCCCGTGACTATTATTCATCGCGATAAATCTATGGACGAAGTATTGGAAGAATTAGCGCTCCTGAGACGAGAATTGAATTTCGTAGGGAATAATTTGAACCAGGCAGTCAAGAATATCAACAGTGCTCATGGGTTTCCTGACACTAGGTTATGGACGAATTTACTGACCGTAATTACTGGAAAACTGGAGCCGTCTATCACTCAGATCAAAGACAGGATGAATAAATATGCGGATTTATGGTCGCAAAAATTAAGAGCGGGAAGAGTTTGATCGGTGCCTTAAACTATAATGAGAATAAGATCAAGTCGGGAAAGGCGAGGCTGCTAACCACCAATGGCTTTACGAAAAGTGATGATGCGCTATCATTTCATGATAAGCTTTTCAGATTAACAGACCTGGCTGAAAGAAATATTAGGACCAAAACGAACACCCTGCATCTTTCTTTAAACTTCGACATTAATGAAAATATCGAGTCGGAAAAATTGATCGCTATTGCTGGCGAGTATATGAAAAGGATCGGCTTTGAAAACCAACCTTATCTCGTTTATAAACACTTTGATGCCGGTCATCCGCATATTCATATCGTGACCACTAATATCCAGGCAGACGGCCAAAGGATCAGCCTTAACAATATTGGCATATTGAAATCTGAACCTGCAAGAAAGGCAATTGAAGTAGAATTTGAACTGGTTAAAGCAAGTGAGAAATCAAAGGAAGTCAACTTGTTGGAAAGTACAAAAATTGACTCGGTAGAATATGGCAAATCAGATACGAAAAGAGCCATCACAAATATCGTCAATGAGATCACTAGGTCCTATAAATATACCAGCTTGCCTGAGCTTAATGCCATCTTGAACCAGTACAATGTTATAGCAGACAGAGGTAAAAAAGAATCCGTGATGTTTAAAAATGGAGGGCTGAATTACTGGATCATTGATGAAAAAGGTCGAAAGGTCGGGGTTCCGATTAAAGCAAGTAGTATTTATCAGAAACCAACCTTGAAATTACTGGAGGGACGATTTAAACTAAATGAATACTTAAGAAAACCCTTTAAAGAAAAACTTAAGGCTAAGATCGATAAAGCCAAAAACAGGTCAACATCAATAAATCATTTTAAAGATGAACTTAAAATGAATGGGATCACGCTTGTACTGAGGCAAAACAATGATGGCAGAATATATGGTTTGAGCTACATTGAGCATTCGGACAAGGTTATTTTTAACGGGAGTGATTTAGGAAAAATTTATAGTGCAGCAGCTATCGTTGACGCTTTACCATTTAAGCCGGCGAGTAAGGAACCGAACTCTATAGTCCGAGTCTTTGAATATAGCGGACAGTTGAATATTGATGATATAACCTCAATGAATAATTTATCAAGTCGAAGCCTAATGGAAGATCTATTAAACCCATTAGAAGCAGATCAAGCAGCTCTAAACCAATTTGGGCCAAAGAAAAAGAAGAAACGCAGAAAGTTGAACCTTTAATTTTTAAGATCATGCAAACAGGAGAAAACGAACAAGCACTTAGAAAGATAATTGACTTTACGAGGTTTCTCGGGATCCTCGTGTTGCTGCTCCATTTTTATTTTAGCTGCTATGGGGCTTTAAGTGAATTACATATTACTTACCCAATTGTTGATCGTATTCTGGTTAACATCTATAGGCTACCGATTTTCAAAGGCATCTTGATGGTAAAGTCGGTAGCAATCGGCTTTTTGATCATTTCGCTGATTGGCACAAAAGGTAAAAAAGATGAGCATATCAAAATTTCCAGCGCGATAACCTACAGTGCACTGGGGCTGTCTCTGTATTACTTAAGCGGCATTTTATTTAAACTTAATGTTCCACACGTACTAGTTGCCGGCATTTATATTGCGATAACCTCGATTGGCTTTCTTCTTTTCTTATCAGGGGTAAGCATGATGTACCGCATTATTAATGTCAATTTAAGCAAAGATATTTTTAACCACGAGAATGAAACATTCCCCCAGGAAGAACGGAAATTGGAAAATGAATTTTCGATCAACCTTCCGGCCAAATATCAACTTAAAGGTAAGGAACGCGACAGTTGGATAAACGTGATCAATCCGTTCAGGGGCTCGTTGGTTATGGGTACACCAGGCGCAGGTAAATCATACTTTGTTATTCGACACATTATTACCCAACATATAAAAAAGGGTTTTACCATGTTCCTTTATGACTTTAAATACGATGACCTGAGCAGGATCGCTTACAACACGTTACTTAATAACAGCAAGGCCTATAAAGTAAAGCCAAAATTCTTTGTGATCAATTTTGAAGATTTAAACAGGTCTCACCGTTGTAACCCACTTGATCCGGCCAGTATGTGGGATATTACTGATGCGATGGAATCATCCAGGACATTTATGTTGGGATTAAACAGGGAATGGATAAAAAAGCAGGGTGACTTCTTTGTTGAATCCCCTATAAATTTTGTTACGGCGTTGATATGGTTTTTAAGAAAATACGAAGACGGTAAATTTTGTACACTACCTCATGTGATCGAACTGGCACAGGTGGATTATAAATATCTATTCGCGCTATTAAAGACAGAACCTGAGATTGAAGTCTTGATTAACCCTTTTATATCTGCATGGCAAAACGAAGCATATGATCAGTTAGAGGGGCAGATAGCTAGCGCCAAAATTAGTATGGCTCGCCTGGTATCACCTTCATTATATTATGTGTTATCAGGTAATGATTTTTCACTAGATCTGAATAACCCTATGGATCCGAAGATCATTTGTATGGGTAATAATCCATTAAAGCAGCAGGTTTACGGGGCGGTGCTAAGCTTGTATATATCCCGGACCATCAAACTGGTCAATCAGAAAAATAAATTAAAATGTAACCTGATCTTTGATGAGTTTCCTACTATATACTTTAATAATATTGATAGCCTAATTGCGACTGCGAGATCAAACAAAGTGGCTACAACCTTAGCTGTTCAGGATTACAGCCAGCTTAAAAAGGACTATGGCCGGGAACAGGCAGAGGTGATCATGAATATTGTTGGGAATATACTTTCTGGTCAGGTTACTGGTGATACTGCTAAGCAATTAAGTGAACGTTTTGGCAAGATCATGCAGGAACGAAATAGTGTAACTATAAATAGTAATGATACCTCGATCAGTAAATCAACCCAGTTGGAGTTTGCGATACCGGCTTCCAAGATCTCTACTTTATCATCGGGAGAATTTGTTGGCCTTGTGGCGGATGACCCGGATAACAAGATCCACCTTAAAGTTTTTCACAATGAGATAATCAATAATCATCAGGCGATCAAAGCGGAAGAGGGTGCTTACAAAGAATTGCCGGTTATCAGGCAGATCGATAGCGACATGATCATGGCCAATTATCTGAATATAAAAAAAGAGATCGACGGTATTATAGCAAAAGAACTTACAGCGACAAGCGTTGAATAATGCACAACCAGGGGGAGTAAAGGGTTGTGGTTTTTTTTGAGGCTTAGGCCTGCTTTTTATACCTTGTTGATGTGATTTTTTCCATTATGCAGGTTTCTTAAAATTACCAAAACGGAATCAGGAAATATTGTTACCCCTGTTTAACTCCTGTTTTGCCTTTTCATATTACGCTTTCTTTGATTTAAGAAATTTAACCACTTGCTTTTAGCAATACAAAATGGAAAGGAGTTTGGTGACACAGAGTAAATCGAGTTTTGCCCGTTACGTACTGGCAGTGACAAAATGTTCACTTTTTAAGTAATCTACCAAAGGATATGGAAAGAATATTCAAGCATTATACATCAACTCAAATTCAGAGATCAACAAGAGAATTCATGGTTACGATCATACGTTGGATTTGTATGGCGCTGTTTTTATATACGGCATACGCTAAATCAATTGGACATAACCAGTTTTTAGCGGGATTATCAATTGTACAACTTATCCACGGGTTTGCAACACCAATTTCTTTTCTAGTGCCTTTTTTTGAACTGGTAATTGCTTTGCTCTTACTTCATCCCAAAACGGCAACCATCGGCTTATATGGATTCATCTCAGCGATGGGCCTATTTACACTTTACATAGTTGGAGTTCTTATTTGGGAAAAGGACTTGCCATGTCATTGCGGTGGGATTATTGAGCGACTTAGCTGGAAGCAACACATATGGTTCAATATAGGTTTTATCCTGCTGGCCATCTTTGCTATTCAGCTTAACAAATTGAATACACCATTTAAAAAAGATCAAAAATGAAAAATCTTAAACAACTAGCCTTCGGCCTCTTAGTGGCTGCATCGGCAATCGGCTTTAGCGCGTTTACTAACGCAAAACCAAGCAAAGCAAAATTTGCAACAGTTTTCTATGGTTTAAATCAGGCAGGTACTACCTATACGCGATCATTAACCAATCCGGCACCTACCTGTCACAGCGCATCTTTGCCGGATTGTGTAATAAGCTACCCGTCCGACAAAGGAGCCACACTTACACCGGGTTCAATTCCTGCCGGATCGACTACAGTTAGCGGACCAGGTTGGGTGAATCCGTAATAAAAGCAAAGGGCGATCATTTATCGATCGCCCTTTGCTTTAAAGATTATTTTCAATCAACTTTATAAAAGCAAGCCTGGTGTCATCGTCATGTGGCTTTCCCGGATTTCCTGAAATCAGTTTCCCATTTTTTCCAATGATTATCATACTTGGAAAAGCTGTAAATTTATAAAAGAGGAAGAACGGGTCTTTCTGGCCCAACCCCCTAGTCCTGGCATATATTGATTTTTTTGTACCATATACTCCTAATTTGACGCCTGCTATAAAAGATTTGTCATCAACCTGCACTCCATTGACGTTGAGAAATACAACGTCAGTTCTGAATTTAAAATGCTCGGCAACTGGATGAAGGTTTTCAGACAACCATACACACGGAATACATCCGTTTTCGTACGTTTTTAATATTACAATCTTCCCTTTAAAATCATCCAGATTTATTGATTCTCCTTTAACACCGATTAAACTGAATTCATATGCCCTTGATCCGGTCGATTTGGATGCAATTAACTGTTGCAAGATTCTTTTACTATCAAGGTCTTTTATTATCGTAATCGCCTCCGGCAAATATCTTAATGCTCCTGTGTCTAATGAAGCAGACTCTAAAAAGCAAAATGGGATCAATTTATCCCTGAGTAGGCCATCGTATTCCTTTTTTATATTTTGATAGACAAAATTGATTGGCGCCATATCGGATTTATATTTAATCATGCCGACCGCTTTATTTAATTCGAAGATATATTGCAGATACATAAATGCATTTTTAATTACGAACGGATCCGTAATCACAAACCCATTTTGTTGCGTGATCAGAAAATTTACTTCATTTTTAAGTTTACTTAAATAAGTTGTATCCTGAAAATAGTAAGGCCTGGTAATACTATTAAGGTAGTTTTTAGTTATACCACTCGCCGTATTCGTTCTCAAAACATCTTTAATGCGCAGGTCTGTAATTGATGAAATCTTATTTAATGAATCAAGTGCTAACGCCAAATGCCAAACAGTATTCTTTCTGTTAATGGATATCAATTCCTGAAGTGAATTACTATCGTCGGACTTCATTATGAACAGATCTGAAACAAGCAAATCCCCGGCCCAATGCTGATAATTCATTTTCTCCGCTCCTCGTCCGGAAAATTGCACTTTATTCTCCCCATCTATTTTCATAAATAAGCTATCGCCCTGGGTAACCATCAGTTGATAATAGGTTACCGATCTGATATCGCGTTTACCGATGCCTTTGATAGTGAAGTAGCCGATTTCATTATTCAAATCTATGCGCACTTTAAATTGGCCGTCTACAATTTTTAATGGTATGGTTTTGCAATCGTCCGGGTTTTCCCGGTTATAGTTTTCGTAAAACTCAATGTAAGGCGTTTTGGTTATCGTAGTAGCCAGAGAATCCGCTATTTTTCCGGAGATGATCACTTTTTTGGTTCCTGTTTGCGGATTGGATTGGCTAAAGAGGCTTGAGCCGGTTAGGCACAAAAGTATAATAAGGAATAGTTTCATTTTCTTTAGATTTTGATTATCTGATATTTTGTTGAATGCCATTTAGGCTTATTTCATCATCCGGTATGGGGAAAACATACAATGGCGAATTTGGGTTTAGGGTTACAGTTTGTCCGTTAAGCGTTCTGGTCAATATAATGCCTGCGCCGTCCCTATTATATCTTTTCAGGTCTGACCATCTCAGGGCTCTCCATACCAATTCTTTTCTTCTTTCCCGCAAAGTAACGGCTAAAGCAGTTGCTGCATTAGGGGCGCTAAGCGGCACGAAATGTCCTGCTTCATATCTGTTGGTTAGAAGTTTATTCAAGGTGCTGATAGCAGTTGCCGGGTCATTGTTTCTTGCCGCACATTCGGCCTTGATCAACATAATTTCGTCCGTAGCAAGCCCGGTGAACGGGTAAAAACCACTTCCAACATACCCTCTTTTCAAGTTAAAATTTCCTAACTTGTTTCGCTCAAAAAAAACAGACAGGCGCAGGTCATACTGGTCATAAAGAGCAATAAGCTCCTTACTTACCCCGATATTAGTGTAATAACTGGTATACCCAGTCGTGGCATCATAGTTATAAACTTGGGTAGAAAAAAATAGTGTTTCGTCCGTATTATAAGAGAAAGGTGTTTCTGTTGTCAGATCAAGGGTGTTATAATCTATAATGGTATTAGATATTTTCAAACATTCATCGGCTGCGTTTCCGGCTTCAGCATATTTTCCCATATATAAATAGATCCTGGCAAGCATTGCATACACCGCAGATTTTGAAGGCCGGTTGGGATTAGCTTTTGAAAGATTGTTACTTAGAAGCTCCCGGGATTGATTCAAATCCTTGATGATCTGGTCGAATGTTTCCTGAACCGTAGCGCGCTGAACAATTAAATCGATTCCTGATGAGAGCCGCAACGGAATGCCGGGATCTGTCGCGGCAGTTGACTGGTTATAAACCGTCGAAAAATTCCTGATCAGGTCGAAGAAAGCAAATGCCCGGAAGAACAATGCTTGTCCTTTAATCTCGTTATACCTTTCCCGGTTGCTCTCCTCTTGGACGATTGTTTGCAAGCCATCGAGAACGCTGTTGGCATAAAATACCGCTTTATAAAGATGGTTCCAATCGGGCTGATTGATTTCACCGCCGTACAAATCCTTTTGCCACAGATAAGCTCCTTTGTAGGTTGAATTATTGAGGGCATCAAAATCGCTTTTGCCAACGATGAAATACTCATCTGACGACATTTGCGGCAATGCGCCGGTTTGATTAAGGATAGTATTATTATCTAATAGCGACTGGTAATTTTCTAGAGTAGTCGGATTGACTATGCCGGAGCTGGGTTTTACGCCTAAAAAGTCCTTTTTACAGGCAGCTAACAAAGACGCTCCAAAGCAAAAAAGTAATAATTGTTTTTTCATGATTTCAGTTTTAAAAATTGGTGGACAGCCCTAGGGAGACTGTTTTCGGGTTAACAAAGGCAGAAAAAAGATAATCCGGATCCAGCGGCTGCTTGGTGGCTTTCCAAAGAATCCCAACATTGTTTACATACGCGTAAACCTGCAGGTTCCTTAAAACAGGTTTGGAATGTTCGCCCCTGAAGTTGTAAGAGAGCCGGATGTCCTGTAGCCGTATATGGTCTGCTTTTTCCACCAGGACCTCTGAACCTTGATAAAAGGCATTTTGGGCGGTATTAAGCGGATAGGTCAGTGCAGGTACGTTAGTCCTGAACTCATCACCAGGAACCTGCCACCTTTTATCATAATCGGCGAATTTGTAACCATAACTACCGAATGCATTACTGCCTGAAAAAACATTGGGCCGACGAAAGTAGTAGTCGAACTTATAAGCGATATTTAAAGAAACTTCAAGGTTCTTATAGCTGAAGGTATTTCTAAAGGAACCAAATATTAACGGCGTGGCAGCCCCCATGTATTTAAGATTTGCCGGGTCGGTAGACCGCGTTATACCTGCATAATCCTGGCTGATTTTACCGTTTAGGATCCCATTGGGTCTGCCTGCCTTGTCCAAACCGCTGAAAGGATAGCTAAAAATGGCGTTATAAGGGTAACCTTCCAAAGGATTGGCATAGTTGCTTAGGACGATCTGGGAGTTACTGGGTTGTTTGACTTTATAGTCGGTAACGATGTCTTTCACGTAGCTGAACAGGAGCGTACTTTGCCACTTGAAGGTTTGATCACTTATACTGTTTTTATTGATGACGATATCGATCCCGTTTGTCCGTGTATCTGCAGCATTTCCCCTGAACTGAGTTATCCCTGTTTGCGGTGCAATTGGGCTATAGGCAATCAGATCGCTTCCGTTTTTTATATAATAGTCGATGCTGCCAGAAAACAGGTTATGCCTGGTCGTAAAGTCAATTCCAAAATTTATATTTCTATCCTTTTCCCAGCGTAAGGAAGGGTTTGGGGGATTGACGATGTTGGTGTATTGCGTATTCCAAAAGTTGGCTCCGCCTTCCTGCGCCGTTAGGTAGGCCGAAGTTGTTTTATCGACATTTCCGTTATAACCATATGTTGCGCGCATTTTTAATACCGGAATCAGGTCGAAGTGATAAAACCCTTCCTTGTTAATGGCCCATAAAAGACCGGTGGACCATAGCGGCACCCCTTTTTGATTGGTGCTCACGCCGAAAATATTGGATTCATCTCGTCTGGCACTGGCTGATAGGGTATACTTATCGTCAAGAACATAGCTTGCGTTAGTGAATAAAGATCTCGTCCTGTCAACCGCGAAAGTTTTGGAATTTAAATAAGGAATTGTTGCAGAGTTATAAGAACCATAGTATTGAGGCAGGTAATCGATATAATTTACCGGAAGCGAACTGGCTGTAGAAGGATCATAACCATATAAGGTGCCGGAAACCGCTGATGACTGATAGTCTTTAATTTCTGCACCCGCCAGCACGTTGAGCCGCTGCCTGTTGCCGATGTTTGTTGCGAAATTCAGTTGAAACCTGCCATAATTTGAAGTATAACGATTACTATTGGTATTATTGATTCCACCAAGCGGAACCGCGCGGATTACATCTCCGCTGTAAGGATCAATCTGACTGAAAGAGTTAATCAGATTTCTTGCGTAGTACGAATTGATATCATAAAGTTGATCAAAATCGTTGATGCCTTTCTGATACTGATAATACAAGCCTAAGTCAAGGCCTTGGATCAGCGAATAGTTGAGATTAAGATTTAATTTATAATCCGTCATGTGGCTCACACTATTAGCTCGGTTTTCATCTAAAGGTGAATAATTCCAGTTAAGTAATTTTCCGGCGCCCGCCGTATCGGTATACATTTTTCTTAATCCCGGTATTTGCAGAACGGAAAGGTGGTTGCCATTCTTATCAGCCAATTGCTCGTATGGGTACAACGGCGCTGTGTAAGCACTGCTATTTGACCTGTTGCTGCTGGATGCGATCAATAAACCCACGGAAATCCCCATTTTATCTTTAAGCAAACGGTAGGTATTGTTGGCGTTCAGTGTAAAACGCTCGTAGGAACTGCCGGCTGTATTCAGTTGGTTTTTATCATATCCTGCGGATATAAAGTAAGTCTGATTTTTATTGCCCCCATCTATGCTTAACGCATATTGCTGGCTGATTGATCGTCTGTAAATATATCTTTGGAGACCATTGCGGATATCAGCTCCTTTCAACTGATTCATTTGGAATGCTGAATCAGCGGTTGAGATCTGTCCGTCTCTTCTTTGCAACATCACGCTGACTGCAGGGGATAGGGTACTGTACCCGTCATTGATCGTATTGTCGAAATAGCCTTTATTAAAAAGGAATTGTTCAAGATCAATGTAATCGCCTGGACTTATTTGCGGCTGGTAAAATAGATCCGGGTGACTGGAAACGGTTGTATTTGCATTAAATGTAACCCTTACCTGTTCATTCTGACGCCCCTTTTTTGTGGTAATAACAATAACACCATTGCCAGCCCTTACGCCCCAGATGCTGGCGGCAGCGGCGTCTTTTAGAATAGTAATATTTGCAATGTCATTTGGATTGATATTATTAAGATCGCCTTCATACGGGAAATTATCCAGTACAACTAAAGGATCGGGGTTTGCAAAGATGGTACTTCTTCCCCTGATACTGATCGACGCATTATTGCCTGTTCCTAAGCCTTTATTAAAAAGCAATCCGCTGGTTACGCCATCTAACCGATCCAGGATGTTGGTCCCGACCCTGCGATTGATCAGCGTACTGTCAATACGGACGAACGCTCCCGTTGCTCTTTCTTTCGGTAGTGTTTGATAACCGGTGGACACGATGCTAACTTCATTCAAATTGGAATCGATTTTAACAAGTGCGATCTGTATTCCCGGCTCCAGAGACTTTAACTGAAAGGTATAGGTTTTGTAACCAATGAACGATATTTCAATCTCGTCCCCAACTTCGGCAAAAATGGAAAAAACACCTGTCTCGTTAGCAATTTTCACCAGAGACTTCGTTTTGTTTTTTACAGTGGCTCCAAAAAGAGGTAGACCGGTCGTATCAGTGATACGGCCGATTAATGTTGATGTTTTAATCGGATTATTCGAGTTGTTTTTTGTGTTAACAGGTTTCTTTGTGATAATGATCGTCCTGTCCTGTATGATAAAGTCCAGTGCCTGAGCGGCAAGAACTTGGTTTAAGGCGTCTTCCAGTTCTTCCTGATGTACTTCGATAGTGACAGGTTTTGCATTACGAAGGTTGTCTGTAGAAACAAGAAAATCGTATCCTGTTTGACCGCTGATTTTATCAAATACCCTTGCTAAGGGCGTATTTCGTTCGGATAAGGTAATTTTTTGAGCAAAGCTGCCAGCGCTTGCCTGGAAAATGGCAACGACCGTGAGGAGTATGGTTAGCTTCATGGTCAATAGAAGATTAGGGGCACAGCCGGGTGGCTGCACCAATTTTTTAGGGTAAAAATTGTACATTTGATGGAGCATGGTTATGCGTTGCGCCTTTTCATTTTCCAAGATGCGAGAGGCGCTTCGCGGTTCATTAATAATTTAATTGAATTGGGGTAGCCAAGCTTAAAGCCAGGTCGCCGACTCGTTCGGTTCCCTGGCTTTTTAATTAACTAACTGATCTGAACTTCTACTTCATTACCGTTATCCTCCTTCCTTCCATTTTGAAATGAACGGACCGGGTTGCTTCCAGGGCACTCAGTACCTGGCGTAGATTTTTATTACGGGATATCCTACCATTAAGGCCGACATCGGAAAAATTCGGTGCATATTTAACATCAATATTATACCAACGGGCAAGTTGCCGCATAATGCTTTGAATGCTTTGGTCAGTAAAGTAAAAGGAACCTTTTGTCCAGGCCATCGCCTCGTCAATATTTACGTTTGCTTTCGATATTTGTGGCCCCGATGCTACGGATTGCTCACCGGGAGATAGGTAGGTGCTTTCTGTTGATCCAAGTAAACAAACTTTGACACGTCCTTCGACCAGGGTCGTTTTAACGGTCGGCTCGTCAGCGTAACTATTGATATTGAAATGCGTGCCTAATACTTCTACACGTTGATTTCCAGAAATTACTATAAAGGGATGAATGGGGTCTTTGAAGACTTCGAAATAAGCTTCACCCTCTAAAGTTACAATACGGTTTGTCGATTTGTTGAATGATGCTGGAAAAGTAAGTTTGGATGTTGAGTTAAGCCAAATCTGCGTTCCATCTGATAGTTGGACTTGCCATTGTCCACCTGCCGGCGTACTTAATATATTTTGACTTGATTCAGTGTGTTCACTCGGCTGATAAGTAATTTTGACATGACCGGCCCTGTTTTTTGTGATGATCATTCCTGACTCACTTGCAATAGTGCCGTTCAATGCATCGGTCAAATTAATTTGCTTGCCTGATCCTATTGTTAATGTTGCCTTATTTTTTCCAGGAGGCAAATCTGTGACAAGTTTATTGGTCTGTTTTCCCGAATATATTAAGGTAAGCGTGACGGTTATGAGCAGGCCGATTATTGCAGCTGCAATGACAAGTTTGAAACCTATCTTTAAGAATATGGTATGGTTGCCTGGTAATTCCCTGAAAACTTGCTGACCTATGGCTTTAATATGCTTGGGAAATATATCGATATCGTGTTCATTAAACTCCATGTACCATGCCTCCAGCAGAGATTTCTCTTTTTCGGTGCAGGTGCCTTCATGGTATTTTTTAAAGAGTTTTTGTAGTTCTTCCTTTTCCATGTTCAAAACTTATGTTGATCAATATTGAACAATACGGAACCGAATGATAATTGGGAAGAAGTTTCTTGAAATTATTAGCGGTGTTTTGATTTTTATTAATGAAATAAGTTTATGACCGATAATTGCTGATTTTAAGAATATAAAACAACTAAGTATATTCGGGAAAGATCTTATGCCAGGAATCCAAAGAATAACCAACGAAAACCCGGACGTCGAAGCCAAAGTCAATTATTTTATTGACCGGTTTAATCACCATGTTCTATATGGCGGTTCAGAATGGCATATGGAACTTGAGAATCAACTTTCCTTAATAGAGAAAATACATTTTCAATTAACTAAGGATCCGGAGTATAGGGTAGTCTATTTCGACAACTATTTTGCTCACGAGTATTTTAATGATGATGAAGAATGGGAAAGCTATCCATCCTATCAGAATGTTCGTAAGGTTATTATAGCTTATAAGTCGGCAACAACGGAGAAGGACAAAAAGCAGCTACTCAACCAGGCCAGTTTTGTCAGAGCATTGGAAAAGCTTTTGGAAGAACTGCGATTTCATATGCCTGAGTATTTAATGAAATGGCTGATGTCAATATTTTTATGTATTCACCCTTTAGATGAACATGATCATATAAATAAACTTAATCTCCTTGCCAAACTCATTGTATCTGAAGGGTATTTCAGCGGAAAATTATTAAATGATCTGAACGAGGTGATTACAAGGATATTTTATAATCGTGACGAGAAGAATTATGGTGATGGCCGGTTTCCTTTTCCTGCAGAAGTAAAAAAGAGCGAAAGAAAGAAGTACTTGAATGCGCGATCTCTTGAAAACCAGATTCGCGGATTTAAAAGTGTGATGCAGGAAAACCCTCACAGCGGCATTGTGATTATGAGGATTTTCGGAAGCGTGCGTTTACCTGAGGATTTTGAATTTGAATATAACGGTGTCTATTTCCTTGGATCTGCAACAAAAAAGATTTTGAAGGTCAAAAATTCCATCCCTGAAAAAAAAGATGACTTTGCAGCCTTTTTTAAAGATGACGAATGCTTTTATATAGCTGCCAAAATTGAATGGTTCTCCTTTTTCAATGTTAAATATAGAATGCGTTCAGTAGTAGCAGAGCAATTAGATTATTTTTCATCCATCCTACATCGTAATTTAGAAGTCGATCATACAGACAGCTTCATCATAGCTACCAACATCTGGAAGTTTGTTGGCGGATCATATGCCTTCCGTACAGGTGCTAAACATTATCAGGATTATGAACTAGAGGTGCTTAAGGATAACAATGTACATTATGCTCTATCCAAGTGTAAAGCTAGCCCCGCTGCACAACATATTTTTTCAATAGAGCCACAATTGATAAGGGCGCTTAAGTCCGGTGTTATATCGGATTACTGGCAGTACCTGGAATCATTAATTCCGCTAAACAATAACGGCGGGAAACAAATTAAGGACATTGTTCCAAGAATTTTGCTGATCAACGAAAAGAACACATCCGATAACCGGATTTTCAGGACAATGATTGATGCTTTCGATTTATTTAATGGTGGTTATGACCGGTTGGGTATAAACCCAAAGCAAATGTCAGGTATCCGAAAAAAAATGATCGGTAAGCAAGTGCCTGAACCTGTTCGAAAATTCGAATACCCTTTTATTAGGGAATTACTAAAAGAACACGACCAGGTCATAGACGGAAAATATTATGAAAAAGCGAGGCAGTATTATCATGGGATTTTAACGGAAGCGTATGCCATCCGTAACTTTGATGTTCATGCAGGGACCGGTAATAATCGTTCATTAATAAAGATCCAAAAATCGCTTCCGGGAATGGTATTTAGGCTCCGTGGTTTGCTATTTGATGAGATCAAACAACATCCAAATATCTCGATGGATATCATTATTTCTCTCCTTTATGAAAAGTCGGGTAAGCTCTTATCCGCTGAAAAAAGTAAATAATTAATTAATTAATTATTTAATGTTTGTCGCTGTTTTTGCTATCTAATATTGTTTAGGAAAAGCATACAAATAATGATGCCTAATTTTGTTTTCAGGATCCTTAACGCGTTGTTGATCTGCTTGGAAACATTATTTTCACTAACATTCAATTTCTCAGCTATTTCATTGTAGGACATATCGGATTTCCTGCTCATTTCGAATACAAGGCGCATTTTAGAGGGTAAAGCCTGGATCTCTTTTTCAATATAATTTCTTAAGTCAGCTTCCCTGATTCTGTAATCGGGTGAGGTCTCATTGTGCACTGATATAAATTCGCCAAGGGAATCAATGTATTTTGTCTGCACCTGCTGATGTGCAAATAGGTCGAATATTTTATTCCTCACTGCGATATATAGGTATCCGGCAAGATTTGAATTCTGTGCGATATTCTCCCTTTTAAACCAAAGCCCAGCAAATACATCTTGGACAATATCTTTAGCCTGCTCCTCGTCACGAAGTTTCTTATAGGCGTGGGTGAATATCAGATAAAAGTAACGGTGATAAATTTCAGTGTAGGCGGCATGGTCATTATCTTTTATAAGACAAGCCAATTCGTTATCAGAAAAGCTTTTATAAGTTGTCATCCGCTAACATTTTAAAATGAAAGCCTCAAACAAATCGGTTACGGAAGTAATAATACGGCCGGAACCCACCTGTCATGTCGCGTGGCTCTGGTAAAGCCGACCTCTTTCAAGGTTGATCTACATGACATAAGCGAGCTCCGGCCCTATTTTATATAGGGAGCGGATGCTGCACTTACCATCGCGGATCAATTTACCAGATTTCGCTGCGAGGCTCGTTAGCAGTCCTTATTATTAGTGTTAAGAGGCTGCAAAATTAATTTAAATCCTAAATATCGAACTAAGTTAAAAAACTTACCCCACATGTGGGGTATTGTTTGACACTATTTTGTATTCTTTTATGGTTGATGTCAGATAATATTAAAATATCAACTATTGAACAGCATGTAATTAATTTTGTTACTGAACTGCGAATCAAACATCAGCTTACTCAAGCTGATATTGCTGTGATAATAGGTGTTGGCAGATCCTTCGTAAACAAGGTTGAAGACAAAAAAGAACGTGCTAAATACAACCTAAATCACATTGATAAATTAGCCGACCATTTTGGCTTATCTCCTAAAGACTTTCTTCCAGAGAAGGCAGAAAAGTACATTTAACATTATAGGTAATCGACTGCCCTAAAAGACATCCAACTTTTTTACATTGTTATACTTGATTAATTTGTATAGAAAATCTAAACAAGTGTAACTAATTTCTATCCAATATCAAAATTATTGTTTAATTTACAGCAACAGGTGTACTTTAATTCTAAATATCTGTAAAGAATTTTAGAATTGATGACAGAACTTGGGCTATTTTTAACTAAACGTTCAGTAAACAAGGCAGAAATTGCCCGTCGTACTGGCATAAGTAAGGCTCGAATTACTCAGTTATCAAATAATGCTAAAACAAAGCTAACGGCTGAAGAGCTTTATAAAATTGCATTATCTATAAGCGTCAAACCTTGTGACTTATTGACGGAAGTTTGTGGAACTATAAAACTGACCGAAAAATAAATACCTCCTAAACGTTAATTTTCGTGGACGATAAATATTCACTGAGAGAAGATGCCTTTGACTTTTTTATGGATGCTACTCTTCAGGATCTCAAAAATGAGATCGCGAAATCCAAAGCATTTGTAATGAACGCGAGGAAATTTAAACCTAAGTATCCAAGTCATGTAAGGGATCACAACCAACAATACGATCGATGGAAGGCTTTAGAATTGCTTGAACAACTCAGGTCAGGCAACATTACACGGGAAGAATTCGATACAAAGGTAAGTGTGGAGAAAGGCATCCCCAACGACTGATTTAGATGGAAAGGTTCCTATCTGTCAATCTCTAACGCAATTAAATAACATTAACTCCAATCTTACCTCTTTGGAAGCATCTTCCGGATGCTGAAATACAAAGGCAGCTGTACTATCATGAGTTTTGCCGTGGAAACTTTTAAATAGCTTATGGCTTTTAAGGGAACCTATAGCCTTATCGATGATCTCTGAAAAACCTTTAGCGGATTTATTAAAGATGATCAGCGCTAATTTTGCATCCCTCCAGGTTACATATCGTTCAAAAAGCTGATCCAACGCGGGATGGATCTGGCCTTCACCACCCCAGACTTTACATTCTGCTATAAAGACAGTTTCCCCTTGTTGGTTCTGCATCAGGATATCCGTTTTCCCAATTTTGTTAAATGTTTCACCGGTAGCTGAATGCGAGGTTGAAATGGAGTTGAGAAAAGGCAAAAAATAGGCTCTGAAGCTTTCCTCGTCAAAATGGGTGTAAACATTTTTAAAGTGCTCCAGGTTGATCCCGAAGTAATGGATACGGTCAAGTATTTTTTGATAGATGTCGTCACTTATACCGGCTAACAGGTCGTCGATGATGATTGGAGCCACCGGCTTTGATTGAAATATGATGGTTAGTGTATCTTTGATTTCTTTCTCAAGTTCTTCAGCAGAATACACTTTATTGGGATACACCGTCAGGTCGATCTCGTTGTTTTTTGTGATGTTAACGTTCTTGACCGAGGGCAGGCGCATTAAAACGATTTGAATTTCCTGCAATCGTGACTTGTCCTTCAAAAACACCTTCACATATTTTTTTTCAAAAGATTCTCTTATTTCAGTTGCAAACTCCGGCATAAAAAATTGGTTTAAGATCTGTTGAGGTTGATTGTATTTTATATTAATGGCTGACATCGGAATAAATTCCTGACTTTCCTGTATCCTTTCGATCAATCGTTCAAAGGTATTTCTTGAGAATTTACTATTGATGACCGGTTTGAAAGCGGCTTTATAATATTCAGATATATTCCGGCTGTTGGCCCAGTTATGAATAACTTCCTCAGTGGTTAAAGGGCCGCCAGTCGTACGCTCGTTGATCTCATATTCATATTTTAAAGTTTGTCGGACATCCGGGTTTTCGTTCAGCTCTTCCACTTTCTTGTTTTTATAAAAGCTTTTCCATTGTAAGGGTTCCGGCTTGAAAGTGACGGGTTGAGAATGATCGGTTCCTACCTTATTGATAAATATTTCATGATTAATGATAGTGACTTCTTTAGTATCCTCATTAATTTTCTCGTAGGTGAACCAGCTGTTTTTTACTACTGTAAAGAGATCATCTATGGCATGATAAAGCATAGTAGTATAACGGATGTTCTCGAAGGTTGGCTCCATCTCGGCCAATTGTATAACCTCCGCTATCAGGTCCCATGGAGGTAATGTCCGGATCTCTTTGTAATATAGTTTCAGTAAATGCTGATTTAATTCATGATGAAGTTGGTGCATATCAAGGCTAAGATACTTTTGTAGGTTGAAATTCGTGATATTTTGCCTGGTCATTGCCATTTGTATATCAATTTTTCTTGCTTAATATCTGTGAGGATTCCGAAATACTATAAAAGCATTATCTTGCTACCATATAATTAACCTAATGTCTTTCACGCTTTCTTCCATTTTTCCCATACTGGGTTATCAGGAAAATGCCGATACCTACTACGCTGTGGGTACTGCTTTTTTCATCAACAATGCAGGTAATTTTGTTACCGCAGCACATACTTTTAACAACAAGGAGTTAAAATTTTTTGCCATCATCAATGATCAAGCCTGGCCGATCACACAACTATTTAGTGAATATGTTGAAATGTGGGATCAAAAAGCGCCGATACATCAAGACCTTTATATAGGGCAGGTGGATACAGGTTCAATCCGTGCTTATTTATCGCTGAAATTATCCGGCACGCTTGCAGCAAATGATGAGTTGGCATTTAATGGTTTTGCGAGTAAGCAATACCATGACCATCCGAAACCAGTAGTAGAAGTTCCTGTTGTCGAGACACCAAAACCACCTGTTCATATTGATGAACTGTTTGACCTGTTTGATGGAGATGAAGAAACTGAGGATGAAGATAAACAATGGCCTGACGTAGCAGCGAGTTTAGCCCGCTTAAAAACATCAGCTATTACCGGTAAGTTCATCAAACAAACATTCGAAGGCTTGCACGCTATGTTCAATATCAAAGGCGCAATGACCAATGGGTTTACTTTTGCGCTAACGAACAGTGAGATCGAACCAAAGGGATTGAGCGGATGCCCGGCAATTCACGAAGATAATGTTACAGGTATGCTGATCGCCAAAAATGGCGCGATCACGAGCGAATATATCAATTCCAGACTGGACGAACTTAAGCTCGAATATCATCTGATCAAATAATCCCCAATTAATTAATGAGCGAGAATAATTTAAAGCTGATGCCGGTCAACGACCTGCTGGGCAAACCATTTTATGTGCCTGATTATCAGCGCGGATACCGCTGGACACGTATAGAAGTAAAGGCTTTGCTGGATGACATTTGGGCCTTCTATCTAGATAATCAGGAGTCTCCCAAAGACGTCTATTATTGTTTGCAGCCGGTGGTCGTTATCGAAGAAGATGCAAAATTTACCTTGGTGGATGGCCAGCAACGACTAACCACGATCTACCTGATTCTAACCTACTTAAATGACGTGCTTACCCTGCTGGGCAAAAAGAAGTACACGATGTCCTATGCGACAAGGCCCGGAAGCGAAGATTATTTGCAGAATATCAGGGAGACCGAAAAACTTAAGAACATTGATTATTTCCATATATGGGAGGCTTATCAGGAGATCGGTCAATGGTTTGACGATAAAGATGGCGGTGTGAAGATCGCATTTATTAATACCTTACTGAATACGGATCAATTAGGCCGTAATGTCAAGGTCATCTGGTATGAGATCGACCCGAAAGATGCCGTAGCGATCTTTACCCGGATCAACATGGGCAAAATACCGCTTACCAATGCGGAACTGATCAAAGCGCTGTTTCTTCGTAAAGATAATTTTCCCGGCGAGGAGCGCGAACAGGTTTATTTAAAGCAGTTGGAGATCGCCTCGGAATGGGACCGGATCGAAAATACACTTCAAAAAGAACCGTTCTGGTATTTCATTCATGATAATGCTACCAAATACGATACCCGGATAGAATTTCTTTTTGATCTGTTAAAGGGAAAAACGAGCAAGCATAGTGACTCTTATACGTTCGCTGCTTTCAGTAAAGATTTTGAAACACAAAAGATTAGCGCGATTTGGTTAACGGTAAAAAAATATTTCATGGCCCTGGAGGAATGGTTTACGGAACGTACACTATTTCATTATGTAGGTTACCTTATTGCTACGGGAAGCAAGGTCGCGGATATTTTTCCGTCATCAGCTACTTTATCTAAGGAGGATTTTAAAGATTTTCTGAAAGGTCTGATAAAAAAGAGATTGGGCGAACCGGAATTGGAAACAGTTGAGTACGGGCACCCGCAGATCAAGAATATTTTGCTGTTATACAATATTGAGACCATGTTACAGAATGAGGGATCCAATGCGCGATTCCAGTTCGATCAGTATAAAAAATATAGCTGGGATATCGAACACATCAGTTCTGTGATGTCAGATATTCCTTCTCTTAGTAAAAGCCGGAAATGGCTGGAACATATACACGACTATTTCGTCGGCCCGACCGTCTTCGACCATTATGATAAAAGTTCTCCCGAAGTGAATGATATGGTGAATGGAGTGATTCGCCTGTTGCAAAAAGAAACTTATACTGACAGAGAGTTCGCCAATATCTACTATCCGCTGGTCTCATATTTTAAGGAAGATTACCAGGTAGCGTCGGGTAAAGAAAAAAGCCCGACACATTATCTTTCGAACCTGACATTGCTTGACTCAAATACAAACCGGAGTTATCAGAATGCCGTGTTTCCTGTCAAAAGGAAACGTATACTTAAAAATGATGTTGATGGCCTGTTCGTGCCGTTATGTACCCGGAACATTTTCCTGAAGTATTACTCAAATCAATTAAATGACGTCCTCTTTTGGCAGCAACGTGATGCAGACGACTACCTAGCGAATATGCAGACCGTTTTGTCCTATTACCTTTAAACCATTCTGACCTATGCAACCTACTCAAAATACTGTTACTGGTGAAAAGCTGTCCTTTATTGACCTTTTCAGAAAGAAGAATTATACGATCGAGGTCCCAATTATTCAGCGGGACTATGCACAGGGACGAAAATCAAAGGAGAAGATCAGGAACACTTTTCTTGAAGCTTTATATTCACATTTGAGTGAGGAAAAAATGATCGATCTGGATTTCGTTTATGGCACAATAACGGGCACTTATGAACAGCGTGACAAATTTATACCGCTCGACGGCCAGCAACGCCTGACTACCTTATTTTTATTACACTGGTACCTTGCAAAAAATGATGGGCAATCAGAGATCTTCGATCAGTTTCTGTTACAAGGGACAGGGTCCCGGTTCACTTATGAAACGCGGACCAGTTCCCGGGAATTTTGCGATGCACTGGTAACGAACAATTTCGATCTAAATAAACTCCTGCCTCCTGATAAAGACAAAAAGAACAGTTTATCTAAAACCATTAAAAATGCGTTTTGGTATTTCCTGTTATGGGATGATGATCCGACCATCAAAGGGATGTTGCGGATGCTGGATTCGATCCATGAGCAGTTTGGCGAAAGCGAGGGCTTCTTTACCCGGTTGGTGCAATCAGATAATCCGGTGGTAACCTTCCAGTTTCTTAACCTGGAACATCTTAGAATGACGGATGACCTGTATATCAAAATGAATGCGCGCGGAAAGGCCCTGACGGACTATGAAAATTTCAAAGCACAATTCATCAAATTCATCGAAAATACGCACCCTCAATATCATAAACTATTCGCGGATAAGATCGATGGCCGATGGTGTGACCTTTTCTGGGACCATGCAGTAACAGACGGGGAAAAGATCACTTACAGTTTAGATGACTGTATCATCAATTATTTTGATTTTATAACAGAAATGTTGTTTTACCGAACATCGGTTGAAGAAGGTAAAACGTATGCTTTTGACGATTTTAAACTGGTAGAGGAGATATACAAACCGGTAGAGCATCTGGAGTTTTTAATTGGTTCTTTAGATATTTTATCTAAAAGCCGCACCGGAGAGTTTCAAAATTACATTGATGGCTTTTTCCGGGAATTATTCACGATCGATTACGAAAAGGGAAAGATCGCGCTATTTGACGGCCAGGTTAATTTATTTGAAAAGCTGATTTACGGTGAGGACGCATTCGAGCACAAAGATAAGCTGTTGTTGTTTTCCTTGCTTTACTTCCTTTGCACGGCGAAACAGGAAACGTTAACCGTTACAGAGAACCTAAAAGACTATACTCGGGTTTGCAGAAATTTCATTTTAAAGGTCAATCAAAAAGGCAACGCCGGTAAAAAGGATGAATTCGTCAGTGATCTCCGTACCTCTTTTTACAGTGATATCATGCAAACCTGTATCACCGCTTATAGTTCGGATGTTTATAAGGAGCTGCTGGTAAAAGATGACGCGTTCAAATTCAGGAAGGACAACATTCGCCAAGAGATCAGGAAAGCAGAATTGATCATTGCGAATCCCGATTTGAAGGAAAACCTTCATAAACTGGAGGACCATATTTATTTAAAGTGTGACCTGAGCAACCTTGAACCGCTCCTCAACAACGGCGATGAATTAGCGGGTCTTACAGAAACATTTTATGCCATATTCGGGGTAATACCAGATGATGTGGTCATCCGAAGTTTATTAGCCGTCGGCGATTATGCACGAAAGATCGGGAATAGCTATTTCGGGCCGTTGTATTTCTTTGGTAAGCGCGAAAAATGGCATCGTATCCTGACCGATAATGATGACGATAATAAACTGAAACCAATATTTGCTGAGTATTTCCGTTATCTGCTGGCTTCGCGCGAACCCACTATAGAAGCGAAATTAGAGGCTCTGACTAAACGCGGTCTCGAAGCTGAAAAGCCGGATTGGATTCATTTGTTTTTGAAATACCCGCTCATCACAAAGACGTCACACAGCATTTTTTCTTTTAATGACGACGGTGAGTTTGAGGTCATCCGTATCGATGGTACGACCTTGGGTAGCTGGCACATCAACAGCTTCATAGATGCGGTAAACAACTCGGAGGAGTTAAAAAGAAAACCGAAGTATAATGGATGGGTACAAGATAGTGTGGAAAGCGATATAGGCTTACGTTATTCCATGACCATGATGCCACGCAAAGATCACTGGCTGATCGATCCACGTTCTCAGGATATCACGGCGCTTGTTGATGAATTCGATCTGAAACCGACGAAGGAGACGAACTGCTTCAAGCTATATGCGAATGAAGAACATGATTTTGTGGAGATCGCTATCCGGTTTATAAATACCATACTGCCATAACTTATGAACCAATCGGAACTGAAAACAATTTATAGAAACAAGCTTCAAAAGGTCAACCCCAAGAATAAGAAGATCATTCCCGGCTTTGTGGGTACCACTTTTGAAATGTTCAGCCAATGGTTCGACCCCGCAACTTTTGGGATGGGGTGTTATTACTGCGGAACAAAAAATGAAAGAAGTTTTGAACTCTATCAATTACAGCGATCCGGCGTAAGGCCCGATGCAACCCGTGCCGGAAAAAGGGGACGGCGGTTGGAGTTAGATCGTAAAGACCCTTTTCTAAGTTATGACCGGTTGGATAATTTGGCCTGGTGTTGTTATTGGTGCAACAATGCCAAATCAAATTTTTTTTCGGAAGCAGAGTTCTCACCGATAGCCCGCGCTATCGGTGAGGCTATTAGGGAAATCAAATAAAAAAGTATATTACCATGTTACAAAGATTAAATCAATGGCCTTTTAACAAATAGCCCAAGACCAAACCCAATACAGCAGCAATAATTACAATGGTCCAATTGACCGGGGCCTTTCCGGATAGTTCAGAAAGCTGACCTTTGTAACCAATGATTTGCTCGTTTAGGATTCCGAACCGTTCAGCCTGCAACTTCTGCTCGCCGGCCAACTGTCCATTCAGTAATTCTAATTTTTCTTTATACACCTGCTCCAGGTCTTTAACAGTCTGCAGACGCAACTCATCATTAGCCTTTAGTTTGTCGTTCAGGTTGGCTATCTCTTTCTGGTAATTGGCGGCAAGCTGCGATTTGACGGACTCGATCAGTCTCGCCTTTGAATTTTCGAGTTCCTCGATCGTGTGGTTAAATGTATCATTCAGAAATTGTCCCAGTTCCGATGGCGTGATGAACGATTTATCAGCTACTTTTTGCAGTAAAGTTACATCGTCCTTGTGGCCGATGGCTGTAATAAATAGGGAATCGAGGCTTACTGCCTTCTCTGCGATGCTATACCTGTTAAATATCTCAAGGTTATCTCCGCCACCCCGCGATAGAGCGATCAAACCAAAATTTTCGTTATTGAGTCTGTCAAGCGTAATAAGAATATCTTCTTCTGAACTTAAATTGATCCGGTGAAAACTGATGTCATAAAAGCCGATAGATTCCCTCAATTGATGTTTGATATCGTTGTCGATAATACCTGTTTTGCCTATGATAATACCGATCCTGAAAGGCAGTTCGCTGATGATCTGTTCCTTTATCCAGCTGTAAACATCCCGGTAACCCGTTACTGCCTTCCGCTGCATCAATTCGATCTTTTTCAGGTCGTCATCATTATACCTATTTTGTGTTTGCGCAACTAGGTCCGTCACCGTAAGTTGTATCTGGATACTACCGGAGGTGTTGATGACCCGGCGGGTCACGAAGCCATTGACGGTGACTGTTTTATTGGGCTGCAGCTCATTGCGTATAAGGGGTGGTACCAGAATAGTGATCGCGGCATCTGATGCTTCATCCCTGAAAGTATCGTAAAAATATCCGCTGTATTGATTGCCCTTGCCTTGTACATAAATTCCTTTAAGCTGTACAACTCTTTTGGTTTGTTTAATGGAAATGGAGTTATTAAACAAGTTTAATACTGCGGCCGGGGAATAAGTAATGATCGTTGCGTTCTCAATTTCCATCAGAGGCTAAAATTAAGAATTAATGGTATGATCCATGCTATATGGTGATTATGCTGCATGAAAAAACCATTGACCACCTATTGACAATCCATGAAATTTATCATGAGCCTGACGTAAGGAACTATAAGCGAGGACAAGAAATCCTGGCCAAATATCCCGATGCGAAACTGATTGAGGTGGCGTCGCATAACCAGATCCCTGAATTGTTCGGCTTTGAAGGTTCAGTGGAAGATTGGCTGTGGAACAAGAAGAATGTGCTTATTCTCGGAACCAAAAAAGCATTGAGTGCAAGGCCAAATACCCGCAGTTCGCATTGGGTGGCACCATCGCAAAGCAATGGCTGTACCATGTCCTGCTCATACTGTTACGTGCCGCGCAGAAAAGGGTACGCAAACCCTATCACCACCTTTGTCAATATCGAGCAGATAATGGGCTACCTTTCCCGCCACGCCGGAAGGCAGGCTAAAAAGCTATTACCTGATGCTATAGACCCTGAATATTGGGTTTATGAGATCGGCGAGAACGGCGATTGCTCTGCTGATGCCGCTATTTGTGATAATGTAAAGGATCTGATCGGCCTTTATTCGACGTTACCGAACGCCAAGCTTACGTTTGCGACCAAGTTTGTCAACCGGGAGATGCTGACTTACGATCCGCAGCGAAAGACCCGTATCCGGTTTAGCTTAATGCCCCACCAGATGTCTAAATTAGTCGATGTGCGTACGACACCTATCAGCGATCGTATTGCCGTGATGAATGACTTTTATGAAGCGGGCTACGAGGTCAATGTCAGCTTTGCCCCGGTAATTTATTACGAGGGCTGGTTAGACGATTGGCGTAAATTGTTTAATGAAATGAATGAGGTATTGAATGAGCAGGTAAAAAATCAATTGGCAACAGAGATTATTTTCCTGACCCATAATGAACCATTGCATAACGTCAACATGCTCTGGCATCCTAAGGCCGAAGAAGTGCTATGGAGGCCCGATATACAGCAGGTAAAATACAGTCAGACCGGACAGCGAAATGTTCGTTATAAAAATAATTTGAAGCGTGAACTCGTAGGTGAATTAGTCAATCTTTGCACTGAAATGATCCCTTATTGTACCATTCGTTATGCGTTTTGAACCGATACTAATTTTCATTATCTATTCTTCGGATCTCATCATCGACCTCGTCCTCCAATTCTTTTAATTCTTCTTCACTTAGGGCAAGCCCTTTGTCATAACCAAAGTGAACGCCTAATAAGCCTGCAAATAACGAGCAAAGAAACCAGCGGCAGAATACGATCCAATGTCCAAACCCGGCAAAAATCCCGACTATCGCACACAACAGGGTCACGAAAAGATAGATCCAATAATTTTCAACCGTGTGATAAGCTTTCATTCTTCCGCCGCCAATCAGGAATAAGGTCACAAATCTTGAAACGGCATAAACAAACCCTAAGATCAGGAAATACCCGAGCGGATAAAATAAAGTTTGGATAAGTGGAATGATTGAATCCATGTTTGATCTACTTGAAGAATAAGTAAATGTATGGATTTAGGGCGATAACCACCACCAGACTTAGCGACTGGGTCCAGGCCATGCATGTATTGTTTTTAAACAGCAATTTTTAATTCCTCGATATAAGGCAAAACAAATGATGTATGCTCAAAAGCTCGGAACCCGTCTATGAGATGCGTTGCATCATCAAAAAAAACCTCGATGTAAAAATTGTTCAGGTTATATAAACGCACATAATGATCCTTGGTCAAGCGGTCGGCCAGGAAGCACGCCGTCAAAACCGTTTCGGTTTTTTTATGGTCATCCAGTTGGTCAAATTGATGCGGGTTCATTATGAGGGATTTAATTGGGCTGTTTTTTTCTTAGGCTTAACATAACTGCGCCGGCAACAAGTCCGCCAAAGGTGTACCAAGCAACGGTCAATAGTTTCGTTTTTTCAGTACGTGTAAGCGGTGCATCGCTAAGTCCCATAGGTTTGGTGAGAGTCAACGCACCGATACCGGCAGCAATGCCCGAAGCTGTCCCAACAGCTAACAAGTGTTTCTTTTTTACCAGCCCTGTTAAGCTGAAATAGGCCGCGTTACTGATCAGGTCGGCGGCAAGGGTAGCCGCAAACAGGGAGTTTCCGATTGGGGGCCGAATTCCGGCCTTTTCCAAACCTTTTGTCAAAGCTTCTTCTCCAACCAGATCCACGCGCGGCGCGTCATGGTCGAATTGTGCAACAGTCTGATGTAGAATATTTAAAGCGGTTGCACCTGCGATGCCGCCTATGATGCTGCTGATCAACTTTTTCATATTAAATGAAAGAGAAATACCGTGCCAGTTAACTGAATATGCTTTGCGCTTTCTGCACGGTAGCACCAAGATCGATACCCTCACTCAAAATTCCGGTAAACAGATCACCAGTTTCTTTAAGACGTGTGGCTGCATTGCGGATTGTAAAATCCCGCATGGTCAGTCCTGGTTTGACCTCGTCCCAATGCACGGGCATGGACACCGTGGCACCCGGTTTTGGTCTCAGTGAGTAAACGCCTGCGATGGTAGCGCCGGGGCGGTTCTGCAGAAAGTCCAGATACATCTTGCCTTTACGATTAGCGATCATTCGCTCAAGGGTTGTGAAATCCGGTATTTGCTGATGAACCAGTTTAACAATAATATTGGCAAATAACTGACTTTGGTCGTAGGTGTATTTAGCGCCGAGCGGTATGTAGATGTGCATTCCTGTGGAGCCGGACGTTTTAGGATAGCCGGGGACACCGATGGCATCCAGTACCTTTTTTACTTCCTGGGCTGCTGCTATTACCTGATCGAAGTGTTGTTTGTCAGGGTCAAGATCGATCACACAATAATCGGGGTTGTCCGGTGATTGTGCGCGGCTGAACCAAGGATTCATCTCGATACATCCCAAAGTGGCCATCCAAAGTAAGGTAGCCTCATCATTACCCAGCAGATAGTCTTTATCAACTCCTTCACCATTTGTATGCACCATCGTTTTGGCCCAGGCAGGTGCTTTATCCCTGACGTTCTTTTGGTAAAAACTTTCTCCATGAATGCCCCCGGGGAACCGGTTTAAAGACATTGGCCTGTCTTTAAGGTATGGCAGCATATAGGGCGCGACTTGGTCATAATAATTGAACATCTCCCGTTTGGTGATGCCATCTTCAGGCCAGTATAATTTGTTGAGATGCGTAAACTTTAGCAAATGACCGTTTACTTTTTTCTCTTCCGTATCATTTTTGGAGGTCAGTAAAGGCTTATCATGAAATTTGGGTTTCGCAGCCCGGTCCGGATTAGCTTTCTTGGTTTTTTCCGCTGGCGTATTGCTGTCAGCTACTTCCTTGATCGCGTCATCATGTTTTACATCGTCCACGATCTCCCTGGTCGGCGATTCCCTCTCCATTATGACTTCCTTAGCGTTTTTATCTCCTCGAATTCCCTTGAAAGACGCTTGCCGCACTTTACCGTCACCAGTGATTTCGGCAAATTCGATCTCGCAAACAAGGACAGGCTTCAGCCAGGTTGCTTTAGCACCCATTCGGCGCGGGCGGAATTGTGACGGTTCATCAACATCCGGCTCAACCTCAAACGGACTTTCGCCTGTAATTAGAGGCTCAAATAATTTCATCATTTCCTTTTGCCTGGCCAGATTGAAACCTGTTCCTACTTTACCGATGTAGTGTAAAACGCCTTTGGCATCATAAACGCCGATAGCCAAAGCGCTGAAGTTTTTCACGGTACCCTCATTTCTGGTAAAGCCGGCAATGACTACTTCCTGTCTGCGCTTGGCCTTGATCTTCAGCCATTCGCCGGAACGCGCATCCGAGGAGTATAAGCTGTCGGTCCGCTTGGCGATGATTCCTTCAAGGCCCATTTGTTTTGCAGCTTCAAAAAACTCGATACCACCAACTTCGAAGGTCTGACTGGGCCTGATCAGTTCGCTGTCTTTTGGCAACACAGCGTCCAGAATTTCACGTCTTGCTTTTAATGGCAGCCCGGTTAGATCACGTCCGTTATACCAAAGGATGTCAAAGACATAATAAGCTAAGTGTGCGTTCTTTTTATTCCGCCAGTTCTGCAAAGCGCCAAAGTCGGCCGTACCCTGGTCATTGAGCGCGACGATCTCCCCGTCAAGCACCACGTTCATATCCCAGCTTTCCAGTAGTTGATTGATAGGGCTGAATTGCTCAAATACTAAATTATTCCTGGACATCAGGGTAGATTCACCACCATTGAGCAGTGCTATGGCACGATAGCCATCCCACTTGATCTCATAGGTCCAGCCCGGCTCATCGAATGGCTCGTCGACCAGTGTAGCTTTCATCGGCTTGATAGCTGAGGGTAGCTGTACTTTTGGCAGATTACTTAATACAGCTTCCAAACCCTTCGGTTCCGGCATTTGAGGTGAACCGGCACGCTTTATATTTTTCTCATTTTGTGATTCGGCATTTTTCTTTTTGGCTTTTCGGACGTCCCCGTCGGAAAGCTCGATCCATACCGGCGCGTGGTCGCTTGTTTCCGGCCAGCCACGCACATATTTATCAACGTTTGCAGCCACAAGCTTGGGGGCAATCTTTTTGTTTAGCAAGAAATGATCGAGGCGCAGTCCGGCATTCCGGCTGTAGGCATCCCTCAGATAATCCCAGAAGGTATAGATACGTTCACTGGGATGAAGCGCCCTGATCGCATCCGTCCAGCCCTGATCGACCAATTCTTTATATGCTTTCCGGCTTTCAGGTCTGAACAAGGCATTTTGTAAATATTTTTCGGGCTTATAGGTATCTAATTCGGTTGGCATGACATTATAATCGCCAATTAAAATGACCGGAAGGTCCCTGTTGACCAGGTCTTGCGCGTGAGCAGTTAACCGTTCGAACCACCTTAATTTATATTCAAATTTTGGGCCGGGGTAAGGATTACCGTTAGGCAGGTAGATGCACCCGATCACGATGCCGTTAATGAACGCTTCTATATACCTGCTATGGGTAAATTCATTATCATCGCCGGGCAGATCATTTCGCAGTTCTCTTATTTCTGATTTAGAAAGTATGGCCACTCCGTTCCAGCTTTTCTGGCCATGCCATATCGCCTGGTAGCCGGCATCATTTATGGCCGTTTCAGGAAATTTATGATCTTCTGATTTGAGTTCCTGCAAACACACAATATCTGGCTGCGCTTCCTTAAGCCAGCGCAGCAGAATTTCTAAGCGGCCATTGATGCCGTTGATATTGTAAGTTGCGATTTTCATAAACCGAAGACAACAAAGCCCCTTACGGGGCTTCTATTTACACTTTGTTTCGGCTTATTTCTTTCCGGTCAGTTTACTTTCAACCGCTTCGCGTTGATTTGACCCGGCAGACTTTTTAGCGGCCTCCACTTTTTTTGCAGTGGTGCCTTCTTTTTTAGCTTCATAAGCTAATTCATGTGGTTGTTCCGATACGGACTTCCTTTCCACTTTTGTTCCTCTTGTTGCCATGGTTTTTTAGTTATTAGTAGATGATTTTAATTTTAACAACACCAATGGCAATCTGTTTTATTGCAGGCAACCTAAAAAAGGCTCGCCTGTTCCGCAGGGGGTTCTTCCTGGCCATAAACAGGCAGTTTTTTACCCCAGTCATAATATGCGTTGGGTACGATACCTTCAGGACGAGGCTTACGGCTGCGAATCGAATACACCGGGTAATGTGTAATGGCATCCGACGGCATTTCAAAATGGAAAAATTCATCCATGTCATCATCGCCAAGGTCATCCAGTACCCAGGCCTTTTCCATTTCAGGGGTCAGGAACAATGGCATCCGGTGCTTATTGTCTCCGGCATTATGTATCCATTGCATTTTATCGTTGGCATGCCGGGTGATCATGGTAAATGACGCCAGGTTGTAAATATCTCCGGTATGCTGATCTACTTCCTGGCTGACCTGATAAAGCGCGGGAACATAGAACCCTTTACGGCCTTCCAGACTGATATGGTAAGGAATCTTATTTTTAAAGCCCTTTACCTCTCGGTGTTCAAATATACCGGTAACCGGTATCAGGCAACGATTATTGCGTATTCGATACCAATAGGACTTTTTATCACCGATGATTCTTTCCGAACGCGCATTCACGTAATTTAGCCGCTGTCTTTGCCTTTCGCTTGGATCATCTATAAACGTTGGCACCACACCCCAGCTCATGTTAGCTAAAACCAAAGCTTTCCTATTAACCACAATGGGATGTGTCGGTAACACCTCGCAAGTCACATGCAACATTTCATTGGGATAATGCGACAGGCTTGGGGCCAGTTGAATGCCCTTAAAATCCTGGGTTACGATCTGAATTTCCGAATGAAAGCTAATATCTCTGCACATAAGCGATCCAATTAAATAGTGAAGATAATACAAATTGCCGTCACTTCAGTTTGATAGGGCACCAGGCAAATCCGTTTACTTGATCATATCGTAAAACAGCGCCGTATGGCTTTGTTCGCCGGAACTGATCTCTGCCTTTAAACGCCCATACTCCAGGAATATCCGCAGATCGTAATGATCTTCTTTCTTCATGCGGATATAGTATATATAAGCTGATACCGCTTTGGCGTAAGCTTTTTGCAACCTTTTCTCATGTTTAGTGTCAAGTGTGCCTGCAAAGAACAGCGTCATTCCCGAGTCGCCTCTCAACAATTTGATCACTGTTTGATATTGGTTCAGGTCAAGCAGGTTTTGTGCTTTACCCTCGTTCGGCCGTAGCTCCTGTTCATGATAACACGCTTCCAGTTCCTCAGCGTAAGCCGAAAGTAAAAAGGTTTTTTGAAGAGGCTGACCCGGCCATTGAAAGCGTTGGATAACCACATAAGGTTTGCCCGCGCTCATTAACTTCTTTAGGGTATCATCCTTGATCCGCATAAATGGATTATAAAACAAGCTATCAGTCATTTAGCCCAGCCTCCAAAATTATTTTCAAATATAAACAAAATGCTAATATTTTTAGTATTAGTTTTGTTGTCCGTTTTCTACACGAATAAAACAAAATCATGATGTGATTTCAAACTGATCGTTTACAAATAATTTCAAGCTGATAATGAGCACAGACCGCCAGATCATCCACATGGACCAGGACGCATTTTTTGTTTCCGTCGAGGTTCGCAAAAACCCGCAATTAACAGGTAAACCGGTGATCATCGGTAGTCTGTCGGATCGTGGCGTGGTGGCATCTTGCAGCTACGAAGCGCGTAAGTTTGGTATCCACGCGGCTATGCCCGCCCGGATGGCGAGGATGCTCTGCCCGCATGGTATTTGGATCAGGGGTAATATGGATGAGTATTCCAAGGCCTCTCATGAGATCACGGAAATTCTGAAAGAGAATGTGCCGCTGATCGAAAAAGCCAGTATTGATGAGCACTATATCGATATGACCGGTATGGAGAAACATTTTGGTTCATTAAAATACGCCAAGGAACTTCGCGCCAAAGTCATCAAGGAAACCGCACTGCCGATATCGTTTGGTTTATCGGTTAACAAAACTGTTTCCAAAATGGCCACGAATGAATGTAAGCCCAATGGCGAACTGAATATTGAAAAAGCGGTGGTGCAGCCCTTTCTGAATCCCCTATCTATACGCAAAATTCCTGGCTTAGGCGACAAGACTTTTGTCAAGCTGAGTGATATGGGTATCAAGCGCATCTATGAATTGTCTCAGGTGCACCCGGAATACATGAATGCCATTTTGGGCAAAAACGGTATCTGGTTATTGCAAAAAGCCAGGGGCATAGATGACTCGCCGATCATCCCTTACCGTGAACAAAAATCCATAGGAACCCAAACGACTTTCAATAATGATAGCATAGACCTGGTATCGATCAATTACTTGCTTACCTCCATGGTCATGGAGCTGGCTTTTGAATTGCGCCAGAAAAAAAAGCAAACTGCCTGTATAACCGTAACGGTTCGCTATTCAACGCACGAGGATGTTACCAAACAGGCAACTATCCCTTATACTGCTTTAGATGGCCCATTGATCAAAAAAGTTAAAGAACTGTTCAAGGCAGCTTATCAGAAAAGGTTATTGATCCGGTTGGTGGGCGTTCGCCTGTCTAATTTGGTGAATGGTTTTGAACAGATCGATCTCTACTCGGAATCTGAGGAACAATACAGCCTATGCCAGGCCATGGATAAGATCCGCCGTAGGTTTGGCCCGGACTCCATTAAGCTGGCTTCAGGTATCAATCTTAATTTGTAGGCGGCATGTATTTGAATGTCCACTCGCAATACAGCCTTCGGTACGGCACCATGTCGATCCCGGCATTGGTAGAAGAAGCTATTGCCTTTGGCGTGACCCAGATGGTACTCACCGATATCAATAATTCCACCGGCATCATGGAATTTATGCGGGAGTGCGATGAAAAAGGGATTAAGCCCATCGCCGGCCTGGAATTTAGAAAAAATAAGCGTTTGCTTTACTTTGGCATAGCCCGCAATAGGGAGGGCATGAAGGAATTGAATGATTTCCTGACAGAACATAACCTGGAGCAAAAGCTTTTACCTGATCTGGCGCCTCCGTTTATAAACGCCTGTATCGTTTATCCTTATGGACATCAGGAGCCACTGCAAGAAAACGAATATTTAGGAATCCGCTATCATCAGCTCAATAGTTTATTTAACAAAGATCTTAGCGCTATCAGGGAGAAGCTGGTGGCTTTGCAGCCGGTTTTTATTGCTGATAAAATTGACTGTCGATTACACGAGTATCTGCGCGGCATTGATCTGAACGTAGTGCTCACCGAGGTTGCCGCTGAAGATAAATGTGCGCCGACCGATAAGTTTTTGGCACCCGGTCAATTGGAAGCTAAATTCTCACGTTACGCCTTTATACTGGACAATACCCGCAACCTGATGAACGGCTGTGTGATGGATTATCCCAAAGGCCGGGTTAATCTAAACCGCAGGACATTTACCGGTAATAAGAAGAATGACCGTGAACTGTTGGAAAAACTGGCGCTCAGCGGAATGGATTACCGGTACGGTAAATCTGATAAAGAAGCACTGCGCCGGGTTAAACATGAACTCAAAGTCATCTATGAACTCGATTTTTGTGCTTATTTCCTGATCACCTGGGACATCATTCGCTATTCCAGTTCTCAGGGCTATTACCATGTGGGCCGAGGTTCCGGGGCTAATAGTATCGTCGCTTACTGTTTGAAAATAACCGATGTAGACCCGATTGAACTCAACCTGTATTTTGAAAGATTCCTTAACGCCCAGCGGACTTCGCCACCAGATTTTGATATCGATTATTCCTGGGATGAGCGGGAAGATGTCCAGGATTATATCTTTAAGCGCTATGGCAGTCAGCATACGGCCTTGTTAGGTACGATGTCAACCTTTAAGGACCGAAGCATCATCCGGGAGATCGGAAAAGTAATGGGCCTGCCCAAATCGGAGATCGACGGCTTTACCGACCAGACGCGGGCAGCCGTAAATCAAAACAATGATACCTTCCGAAAGATCGTAGCCATCCATGAGCGAATGGCCAATATGCCCAACCAACGTTCTATACATGCTGGCGGAGTACTCATCACAGAAGAACCGATCACTTATTACACCGCGCTGGATCTTCCGCCAAAGGGAATGGCAACCGTTCAGTGGGATATGTACGAAGCGGAAAAGATCGGTTTCGATAAATATGATATTTTGAGCCAGCGGGGTATCGGGCATATCAAAATGGCCGTGCAGTTGGTTGAGGAAAATCAGCAGCGCAAGATCGATATCCACCAGGTCAAAACATTCATGAAAGACCCTTTAGTCAATGAAAATTTAAGGAAAGGGAATACAAAGGGAAACTTTTACATCGAGTCGCCGGCCATGATCCAGCTTAACCGAAAACTGCGCTGTAATACTTATTTGCTGCTGGTTGCCGCCAGTTCAATTATTCGCCCGGGTGTAGCCAGTTCGGGGATGATGGCGGAGTTTATCAAAAATCACCATAGCCCGCAAAATATCAAATACCTGCACCCGGTGATGAAAGAGCAATTAGAGGAGACTTACGGTATTATGATCTACCAGGAGGATGTGATCAAGGTCTGTATTCATTATGCAGGTATGGATGGCACCGATGCTGATATTTTGAGGCGGGGCATGAGCGGCAAATGGCGTTCCGAGCATGAAATGAACCGGATCAGGAGCAGCTTTTTTAATGGCTCACTGAAGTTAGGGCGTCCGGAAGATATCAGCGCTGAAGTCTGGCGGCAGGTAAGTTCTTTCGCAGGCTATAGTTTTTCCAAGGCGCATTCTGCCAGCTTCGCAGTAGAGAGTTATCAAAGTCTCTATCTGAAAACCTACTACCCGCGCGAATTTATGGTTGCAGTACTAAACAACGGGGGAGGTTATTATAAAGACAACCGACTGGTTTACGTATTAGAGCTTCAAAAAGGCGGAGCCGTTGTTCACTTACCTTGCATAAACAACAGTGATGCGCTCGTTAATATTAGCGGCGTGGATGTATATCTCGGTCTTAAAGGTATCCATGGTTTAACAGAAACCTTTATTGAACTGATTCCGGAAGAACGCCGGCGCAACGGGATCTACTTAAGCCTGGAAGATCTGGTAAAAAGAACAGGTATCGGATTAGAGCAGGCAATCACCCTTATCCGGGTTGGCGCGCTCCGTTTTACCAGTAAAAGTAAAAAGGAATTATTGTGGGCTATCCATTTATTAATTGGAGGCAAGGCCAAGCCTAATAATGATGCGGAACTGTTTCGCTTAGAGGCTAAAAACTATTCCCTGCCCGTACTGGTCAATAGCTGTTTAGAAAATGCTTATCATGAATTGGAATTGTTAGGCTTTCCGTTAAGCATGACCATGTTTGAATTACTGCAAACCGATTATCGTGGCGAAATTGGTGCCAATGATCTGATCAATCATGTTGGGCAGATTGTCAAGATGGTGGGTATGTATGTTTGCGAAAAAACAGTGCATACAAAAAACAATCAAAAAATGTGGTTCGGCAACTTTCTGGACAATGAAGGGAACGCATTTGATACTGTCCATTTTCCCAATAACACACCGTTTTACCCGTTCCGTGGCGCAGGGTGTTATTTAATACTCGGGAAAGTGGTCGAGGAATTCGGCTTTGCCAGTCTTGAGGTGGTGAAATTCGCCAAGTTGCCAATTTTACCTAATCCTGTAATTTCTTAAACTAATAAAGATGGACCGAATAAATATTAAATGCCTGATCGATGGGCAACAAACTGAACTTCAATTAGATAAAAAAGCTATGCCGGGCGAAACTGGACCATGTTATATGATTACAGCAATGGGCCTTTTCAAAGGTTATATTTCGCGACAGAAAAACGGATTCTATAACTCATTAGGGCCACTGTATTTCACAAATAAAGAATTACAGCTTATCAGTGATGAATTAAAAAAATCATATAATCATGGTTGATTGCATTGTGTTGTAAGTAATCATCTATTTTCAATATATAACCGGATAGCCGGTGATTCCATTTAATTAGTGGCTTAAGCAGATAAACAAACGTTGCTAGGTTAAACTATCAAATAATTGATAATGTTCAGTTATCACTTATTGATTGTATATATGTCTAGAGTGGATTCAATTATGTCGAAGTCTTCTATTTTGACGGTAACACATATAAACTTTGTTTTCAGCTTATCGTGCAGGTAGTTACATTCATTTTTTATATGGTATTTCAGTACGTTGATAGAAAACTTTAAATTTTTCGGTTTCCTGACCAGTTACAACTAATAGCCAGTTCGTTGCATTAGTGTTCTCCAAAATTGTCTAATTCAGTAAAATTATACTTGCTGTAGATTTGTAGTTTTTGCATGAAAATTGGCTATCCATAGTTTGGATATTTTAAAATGGTATTATTGTATATGAATTATGCGGCCTTTAAATCAAATTTCTTCAATGGCAAAACCAATAAACGCTCACTGATTGAGTCTTTAAAATTATATGCTGGCGATTTTAATTCTTTGATGAAGATTTTGGAAAGGTTCGAGCGGGAGAACTCACAGTTCAGGGGCTTGGTTAGAATGGCCTTGTTAGGCAGTAATTATGCGCCGAAGGCGTACAATGAATTGAACGTTGACAGACCTTTGTTTAATACAGACTCCTTGGAAAAGGAAATGAGCTGGGAGATTGCCGCTATTCTGCGGGCTCCGGACATGATCAATATTTTCATCGAATTAAAGCAGGACTTTGAGCACGACCTGTTGTTGGGTAATTATGAGTCTGCACGAAATCTCCTGGACCAGATCGAGCGGGAAGTTTGTATTTCTTACTGGTCCCTGGAACACCGCCTGGTCCTCGACGAATACCAGTTCGGTACTTCCAAGAATTGGGATACTCGTAATTTATACGTTGATGAGAAGAACGCCAACATGACCCAGATCATCGGTGACTTTTACAGCGTTAAAACGGAAGCGAAATATTCCTTTTTCCAGTTCAACGATTATTGCGAAAACTGGGAGGCTATGCAAATAAAAAGCCAGTATGGGCTTTCTGAACGTTATCGAAATTACCTTCGCTTCAAGGTGAATTATTTTTCCCTGCGCAGATACAGTAATTATTCGGACATTCTATATACAGAAACAACTGCCAGCGTGGTGGACCGTTATGTCATGCTGTTACGGATTGCTCAGCATGTTCTGATGGCTGGTAGTGATGTTGATGGTTTTATAGGTGAAGCGTTTGCCAAGTTGTCTGGTGCTATAAAGGATGTGGCGATAAGCCAGATTCTGTCATTGGTCAAAGGTTCAGATCAAAATTCTTCTGATACTGAAATCCTGTCTATTATCGATCAATATACGGTAGGAAACTACAGGGATGCGCAGTTCATCGCAAGAGAATATCTGCGTGATAAGCAGAGCAACGTCATGGAACTTTACGAAATCTACGCCAAATCCCTGGTCGAGGAAAAACTGGAACTGGTTCCCATTACAGGGCATGACAGCATCGCCAACCTTATTGCCAGCGTTTATTATGATATCTACAGCAAGAATGATAATATTGATAACGCATTGATCGATCTAATCAAACTGTCCTATGTGTTTAATAACTCGCCAATCGGTCTGCATTTTTATGCCTTGATAGCCGAGCAACTGGATTGGGATACCGATATCGATTATAGTTTTTTAAAGCGGTTGAATTCAAAGTTCTTGAACCCAGCCCTGTATAATAGTCTGGCCGATCAACCTTTGCGGTTGCAGGGGTTCATGGATTTGTTGTTACGGGGATACGGAGAAAGTTCTACAGTTCGTTTGTACGAGCAATTCTATCATAATTATAATTCGAAGGACGCGAAGGAGTTTTCTGATGTGCCGCATATTAAAAGCAAGCTTTACGAATGCCGCAGCCTTTTACAGCTCAAGCGATTCCAAAATGTGGTGGACATTTATGAAGACTTAAGTAAAAACCATTCGCTTTCCATCATCGCTTCTTACGAAGTGTTGAGCAACCTGTTCCTTGCTTATGTAAGTATGGAAGATTATACTAATGCGCTAATCATTTTCGTAGAGGCCTATCTAATCAATCCGCATTGGGTCAAGCGGATGGATGTCAATAGCTTGCTTTTACTCATCATCAAAGGCAAATTCAAAAATATCCGCATCACGCTAAAGCTGATCGAGCTACCTATTTTTTTTAACGTTAATAGCAGCGAAAAGATTAGGATCAAGCAAGCCTATGAATTATTCCTGAAGGCGCACAACTGTACCCTGGCGAGTGAGTTTTTGCAGATAGATGCCGATGTCGCTAAAGACAAATTAATTTATTTTTTGAGGGATGTTTGTGTGCCCGATATCATGCAGCTGTCTAAGTATCTAGAAAGTTCGTACCGGGTCAACGAAGAGCGTATACGGATTTGTCAGCGCTTGGCGCTCATTGATGGTGAATATATTGGCCGCTATAACCAGGAGATCGCTTTGATGACGCAGAAAAATGCGATCAGTAAGGTTATCGGACGGATCGATGAGGGCAAGATTTACGTGAACGATGAAAAGATTAAGGCTAGTTTTTTGCGCCCGGAATTAAAGGCCGAGGTTTCCAAATTGAATACTTCAGCCTCCGAGGGTTATTTGACCAGGGAATATTTCTACAGGACAGTGGATCTTCGCAAGTTTACCGAGCAGAAAGAGTATAAGCAGACAGCCAAAGTATTGTACGTCAATTATGACAGCGAGGGACGGATTAAGTTCAATAATAATCCAGTCTATAATTCTTTCAGGACTATGTTTTTAGAGGTTAGGGATAACTTTGTCTCCAACAATGAATACGGCCTTGATGCATATTTAAGTACCAGGATCCGGCATGGAACTCTACCAAACCATATCAGGAGCGTCTTTGAAAGGTTGAACCTGGTGACGGCGCAAACGGATGGTCAATATGGGAATAACGACTATTGGCAGGAACGCCTGGGCCTGACCGGCGAACGTAACGGAAGAATTCAGGAACTGCTGGCTGACTTTTCAAGAAAGGTCGACGAAATTTCGACCATGTTGAAGGAGGAATGGATACAGTCCAAAACCGAGCGGCGAATGGACAAACCTTTTGCCCTTTTTGATTATTCCTATGAGGACGATACCGAATTGCTGGCGCTGTTTATTTCTAAAGTGGACCGTTACGAGGAATTCATCGATATGTGTTTTAACGAGCTCTGGGTTAAAACGGAAGATTGCCTGGTCATGATCAGGTATAAGATCGATCAGGAAATTAAACCGATATTTGTGAATTTGATCAGTGACCTGGACCAGGCGCTTGACAACCTATCCCGTTTCAATGATCTATACGAGCTCAAGAGCAACGTAACTTTTTCACAAACAGAGATCCTTACCTTGCTAAGCAATGTGATCAAATGGTTCAACCGTTCGGAAAGCAGTTATGACGGAGAATACGAGTTGCGAATGCTGGCGGAAACAAGCGTGGAAATTACCAACAATATTAACCCGAGCTATAATTTCGCAATAGATTCGGATATACAAACCTCTATTGCCGTTAAGGGCGAATATCACCAACACATCATCGATATTATCCGTAACTTTCTGGAGAACATGATCAAGCGGTCTGATCTGAAAATAGAGGCCCTGCTGCCGAGTATGACTATATCGGAGGCGGATGACAGATTGTATTTTGTTTTCGAAAATAATATTTCGGAATCCATCGGTCAGCTAGAATTGTTGGAAAAACTCGAAAAGATCAAATCCAACTGGACGCAATCTGATGGCAATATCAGTAAGGAGGAAGGAACCGGCTTTTCCAAAATAAAGAAAATATTACGGTATGACCTAGACCGCAGACTCAGTAAGTTTGATTTCTCGCTAAATGGGCACCGACTTAAATTTATGGTATCTTTTGAATGCCTGGGACTAAAATATGAAAATACTAATAGTTGAGGATGATGAGTTGAAATATCAGCACCTCGAAAAATTTTTGAATGCGCTAACACCGCAGGCCACGATAACCTGGAAAAAGTCCTACCAGACCGGACTGGTGGAGATCATGTCGACGGCCTATGATCTTATTCTGTTGGACATGAGCATGCATATCTACGAAAAAGTTGCCGGTGAATCCGGGGCCAGTTTCGAAACTTATGCAGGACGGCTGATCCTGAATGAAATGGATATGAATGATGTGGAAACAAAGGTGATCGTGATCACGGGCTACGACGTTTATGGAGATGGCAAAACATTGCTAACGCTAAAGCATGAGCTGCGGGAAGAGTTCGGACCTTTCTACCTAGATACCGTATATTTTGTCAGCAAGGAGGAAAAGTGGCGAAAAGAACTATCGCATCTGATCAAAGGTAATTTTCCCTCTGTATGAATACTGCCATGGAATTGACGCTCACGATCTTGATCGTAGATGATGATGAAATAAAAGTTGGCAAGATCAAGGATTTGATTAATAGAGCTACACTTAACAGGACGGTCGTGGCTGCCGACCAAATCTCCGCGCAGAATTACCTTTTACAGGAAAAATTCGATTTGCTGATCCTCGATATGTTGCTGCCGTTAAGAACGGGTGAAGGCGACCCTGATCCAGGGGGCGGTCAGAATGTTCTGGAGGAGTTGGAAATTGATGACGCTTATAAGCAGCCGGATGCCATCATCGCCCTAACGGAATATGATGACCTCCAGCTAAATGTCCGGGAGAGTTTTGCGGACATCGCTGCGATCAAATATGATGGTTCTTCGGCGCTCTGGGAAACCCATTTAAAACGGGTAATCCAGCGGTTGAAAAAGTCAAAGGCCGGACATAAAAAGATTGTGTATTGCGAAGGGTCCAATGCCTTTCATTATAACCTGATGGCATTGCCGAATATTGAGTTTCGTGGTCTGGCGGATTCTAGGGCAGTTTACCTGTCGGCAAAAAATGAGCAGGATAAATATGCGATACGGGATCGCGATTTTTTAACACAGAAAGAGATATCCGGGTTACAAACGAAATATCCCAATTATTTTGTTCTGAACTACTACTGTTTTGAAAATTATCTGTATCACCCCGACAACATAGCCGAGGTATTGGCGGGATTTGACAAGGAGAAATATATTGCCGAACTGCTCAGTCAGAAGAAAGCAAAGCTGATGACCATCGTTCAGGATTACAAGATATCAAGGAGCGCCTATTTTGACTTGAATGACGACAACAAAGCGGTCATGGACAAAAAGCCAGAGACCGAAATTATCAAAGCATTAGAAAGCGATGACTTAGAAGTTTTCTACCGCTATTTTGATATGGCGGGTAAAAAAGATAGCGAGAATAAAAAGAGTTTTGATAAAACCTTTTTAGCTACATTCAATCTGGATAAGATGGCGCTGACTCAGTCGGCTTGGTTTAAAGGCAAAATGTTGGACATCCTAAATAATCTTCGATAAACTTGCCGTTTTACTGTCAATTGTCGCTATGAGACACCACAAATTATTATAGATCTGACCCAGCGAAGGGCTGCTGTAGACCGGGTAGCGATGAACAGCGCATGACTGAACATCTTAATTGCGACGTAAGCGCCGACATGAATGAAAAACTCAAACGTAAACCAAAGTAACTTTAACTGAATTGTTGCCGCTGCCTTACCCGGAAGAATGGTAACGGAACTTTAAGTAGCTGATCGGCAACTTCACCTGGTTAAAAATATAGCTGATCGTTTCCAGCTCATTTTCAAAACCTTTATTTGCGTCCGCGATCACCAATTCATTTCTTCCTTGTAAACTTTTTCCGCATAACCGAGTATTTGCCTAAGTCCGGCGAAAGCAGACCTAGTGATCAAAAAAACAAAGGATAATTGGCATACATTTTGATCGTAAATGTACGATCCAGTGGTGAAATTGGCAGACACGCAGGCTTGCCAAGCCTGTGCTTCTTTAAGCGTGCGGGTTCGTATCCCGCCTGAAATAATCACTCGACAGAGTTTATTATATATCAAGCCCGAAAGGGCTTTTTTTATGCTTTTGATGCACAGGGTTTTATAGGCTATATTTGCTTTATATTTGTTCTAAACCTGATCTGATGGCCAAAATCCACACGCTTTCAATTACCAATTTCCGAGGCATTAAATCTTTTCATCATGTCTTTGGCTTCAGCAATTTTGTCTGTCTGATAGGACGCGGAGACTCGGGTAAAACCACGATACTGGATGCGATTTCCCTGGTGCTGTCACCCAGTTGGAATTTGTCATTTTATGATACTGATTTTCACGAGACCAACGTAAACGAACCACTCATTATAGAGGCTTCACTTTATGACATCCCTTCAAGCTTGTTGAAGGAAACCAAATACGGGCTTTCCATCAGGGGACTGGATAAATCGACGGGCGCAATTCATGACGAAATCGACGACCATCATATTCCGGCTTTGACGATCAGGTTGTTTGTTGAAAAAGATCTGGAACCCAAATGGTATATTATCGATGGCCGGCATGACAACATGGAGATCAGGAGCGCGGACCGGGAGGCTTTAAATGTTTACCTGGTTTCTGAATATCTTGACCGTCATTTTTCCTGGAACAAAGGCAACCCTTTATATGCATTGCTGAAACAGGATGAAATGGAGCGGGAAAAGAAAGATATTTTTATTGACGCGTTTCGCGAAGCCAAAGCGAGAATCGATGAAAGCGATTTTACGCATCTGGAGATTGTAGAGAAACGGATCAAAATCTCGGCACAAAAACTGGGGATTGATATTGATAATGCAACTACTACCATTGACCTGAAAGATATCATTATCCGGGACGGCCGTATTTGCCTGCATGAAGATAAAATTCCTTTTCGGCTCAAGGGTAAAGGCTCAAAACGTTTAATTTCTATTGCTATCCAAATGGAACTGGCTAATAATGGCGGGATACTTTTAGTGGATGAGATTGAACAGGGTTTAGAACCGGATCGGGCGCAGCACCTGGCTAATTTCCTTAAGCACAATAATACGGGCCAGGTATTTCTGACTACGCATTCCAGCGCCGTATTAGTGGAACTGGCTGCGGTCGATCTTTATAAAACGGTTCGCGGTGGTACAGGTCTGTTCAAGCTTACGGCAGATTTGCAGGGCCTGGTTAGAAAAAACCCCGAGGCCTTTTTCGCGCGCAGGGTGATGGTATGCGAGGGTTTAACAGAAATGGGTATATGCCGTGCGCTTAATAACGAGCGCATGGCAAAAAAAGAATTAAGTGCGGCATTAAAGGGCATCAGGGTTGCTAACGGATCAGGCACAACGCTTATCAGCTACGCTTCAGGGCTTCGTCAGGCAGGCTATCCAACTGCCTTATTCTGTGACGCGGATGTTGCCGACATCAATAATCAAAAAGCTGCGCTCCGCGCAACGGGTGTAGAGATCATCGATCCGGAAGATGGTCATTGTATAGAAACCCAATTATTTAAAGACCTTCCCTGGGCTGGGGTCAGGGAACTGGTGGCGTATCAAGTGAGCAGCAGTGACGAGCAAAGTGTCAAGCAAAGCGTGGCAGCCCAATTTAGGAAAACGCTAATCGAAAAATGGCTTGAAACCGATTCGGAAGACTTGAGGACCGCCTTGGCTAAAGCTTCCTGTGTAAAAAACAAGGAGTGGTTCAAACGCATGGATCATGGCGAGGAAGTTGGCCGGGTTTGTTTCAAGTACCTATCGTCCATGCCGGACTGCCGCTTGAAAGCGATGTTAACCGCTTTAAATAACTGGTTTGACGCATGATCGATTATTCTGATTTTCTAAAGCGGCCAAAAAGCCTGTTGATCGCACCGGCCGGTTATGGAAAAAGCCATACCATTATCACAGCTTTGCAGCATTGCGGTGAAGGCCGGCAGTTGATTCTCACCCATACACACGCCGGCATTGCCTCGCTGCTGGAAAAGATCAGGGAAGCGAAAATATCATCAAAGTGTTACCACATCGAAACGATCAGCGGTTTTGCACAAAAATATGCTTTTGCATTTTCGCAGCCGTCTGCCATACCAAACCAGCAGGATGAAAATTTCTATCGCTGGGTGTTGCAGCGGGCGCAAAAGCTCTTTAAAATGAAACCGGTACAATCTATTTTACGCCATACCTATACCGGATTATTTGTGGATGAGTACCAGGATTGCAGCACCGAACAACACGCGCTGATCGGACTTCTGGCTGATCTGTTTCCTACACGGATTCTCGGTGATCATCTGCAGGGGATCTTTAACTTTAAAGGGCAAACGTTAGTGGATTTGGATTGTGCCGAAACGATGAACGGTTACCTGGATGTTTCATTTTCGCTTGAAATTCCGCAACGCTGGCAGCGCGGCAATAATGCTGCATTAGGAGATGACCTGAAGTTGATCCGTGCGCTGCTATTACAAAAATCGCCCATCGCACTCGCTAACTTTCCTTCGATCATTTTCCACCAGGCCGAAGAAAGAGATTTGTACGATACCAGGTCAGCTTATTACAAACAGATCAACCAATTATTAAATGAAGACAGTTTGCTGATCCTGCATCCGGAAACAACTAGCGTAAACCCCCGGATCGCGTTGAACAAACTGTTTAAAAACCGGCTTGTGATGATCGAATCGATCGATGATAAAGATTTCTATGGATTGGCAAAGACCCTTGACACCCTGACAAGCGCAAACGTCAGCAAAGTGGTGATCGAAATTGCGCACAAACTTTTTAATAAGACGGCGATAGATAATTGGTTTAACGATAAGTCCATAAAAAACAAAATCAAACCTGAAGAGAAGGCGAAAGCCGAACCGATAAAAAATCTTTTAGCGGAGTTATCATTGCAGCTTTCCCTTCCGGGGGTAGCTAAACTGCTCCGGATGATTTCCAATCTTCCCGGGGTTTCCTGTACTCGTAAAGAGGTGTTGCAATGTTTAATTAAATCTTTGCTAAACGCAGCCGGAGACGACCTTTCGGTCTATGATGCGATGGTATTAGTGAGAAATTCTATTCGCCAGATGGGAAGAAAAGTAAAGGGAAAAAGTTTTGGGACTACGTTGCTTACCAAGGGTCTTGAGTTTGATACCGTAGCCATTCTTAACGCCGGTAAATTCACCGACCCGAAGCATCTATATGTGGCGTTGACCCGCGCTTCCAGAAAGTTGGTCATCTTTAATTTCTCTAACGTCCTTACACCGGCCTACTGAGCCTTTTCAGGCTCTTCGATGTAGTACCGCTCAAGGGTGTTTTTTAGCACCTCCATTCCTTCATTATTGACCAGCCTGATCAGTTTACGCCCGTCATAACCGATATCAATTTTTTTGGGCTTGAGTTGACCGCCATTTAGTTCGATGAGGTATTCCCGGCCATCTTTATCAAATTTACCGGAGTTCACAAATGCAGCTTTAACCTTATAATTTTTGTAGTAACCGGTTACAAAATGCTTTTTATAAGAAGGTAAGGTGCGCCCAAAAAACCACTTTAACGTGTTCTTGGTTTCATAATCCCCCTTGGGGATCGTATAGTTTTTCATGCTGCCTTTTAGTTCGATCACAACAATCTCTTTGGTATCCGTAGAATAGATAACCAGGTCATATTCATAATATCTGCCCGGCTCACCGTAATCATCCATTGCGGGTAGTTTAGCGGACTGCTCTATACTGCAAAGCGGGTAAAGCTGACGGAACAATTGATACATGAGCGATTGAAAAAAATCCCCGATCAAATTCTGAAGGTTGTGTTCGTTGCCCGTTGACTCAATCAGGTCAAGGGTCTGGCTGATCGTTTGAACCGGATCGGTTTGCTGTGGCAGCCCGGAATATTCGCCGAGTTTAATCTCAGCGGTATTGTTAATTATTTCGTAAATACTTGTTCCGAAGAATGCGGCCATATTGTAGGTCAGAATACCCAGCGACCGGGCTGTATTAAGAGCCTCCTGTGAGATCTCCTTATATACGACAACCGGAATTATTTTCCGCTCTTTTCGGGTGTGATTCAGCAATACTTGAACCCTTCCGAAAAAACCATCAAAATCAAACAATTCATAGCTCCGTCCAATCACCACGTCAAGGACAACCAATGCCTGTTTATTGTTTTTTGTACGCCTGGCACCATAGGTCGTGTTAATTCCTGTGGTTTTTGTATAGGCAAAAGCATCCCACACAAAATTATTGTGGATCGCACCGAGTGAGGGTGTCTTTCTGTTCCGGTAAATAACGTGCTCGTTATCGATCAGGTTAAAATTCTCCAAGCTATTCAGGATGTCGTAAAGAAATATTGCATCAATCACCATCAATGCGAAGTGCTTTGCAACAAGGCTTTCTACCTGCGCCTGATCGACGTAATTCCCTACTAAATACTTGACATTGTTGTCATCCTTATGAAAGCTGATCAGCTCGAAATGATTGAGCTCTTCAATGATAGCATCGAGGGTAGGGTTTTTGCTATTGGATGGGGCGAGCTGGCTGCTCGTTACTTTTAAAGCCTCGTAATAGGACAAGACACCGCCGCATTTTTTAATCGCTGACAGCAACCGGAAGAGCGGCGGACGGCGTCCACGGGTCAAACCGATCATGTCATCAAAGGTGACGGTCTTATGCGGTAGATAATATACAAACATCCCCTTACCGAAAGATATCGGGCTGCTGGATTGTGCAAAGCCCTTTTCGACAAAGCGTTCTACGATCTTTCGCGCGGCGACATTGGATTTCTTAAAAGTTTTGACCAGCTTGTCCCTTAATTCATTACCGAAATAATAACGATCATGTTTCCGAAATAGCTGCTGCAGGAAAGTATCAGGATCTTGGTTTAGGTTGGTTGTTTTTGTCACACTGCTCTTATATTATTTTAATTTCTGATTATATCCTTATTAGCTTATATAGTTATTAAGTAGTAAAGTTAATTTAATTGGATGTTTATCGGATGTTTACTGGACGTTTAGGACGTTTACCGGACGTTTAGCTTTCTCCTTTGTAAATGATATACCGGGTACTTCGACCGGTATTTCCAACTCTTGACAGAATTTTCTGATCAGCCAGCTGCTGTAATTCAGCCGCTGCTACAGATTTACCGATACTATTTAACTGCTGATATTCAGAATTAGTAATCTGCCCTTTATCTTTTACAAATAGTACGGCTGTAACTTGTCGTGCATTCAGCCCCTGTGCGGTCAATGCTTCCTTGTTGAGGTTGTCTTTGCGGAAGATAACACGAAAGCCTCCCTGATCTTCTTCAATAACTGGTTCAGGCAATCCGGCCTCCAGACAGCTGCTGATAATTTTAGTTGTTCCACGACCCCAGGATTCCACATAGCCGGCTTTAAAAAAAACGTTAGCGATGTTAACGTTGCGCGGATAAGAAGAATGACTCCGCTTTAATTTTTCAATGGTTAATTCTTCCGGTAAAGGGCCAGGGTTCCATAATTCCAACCTGTCATCGTAAATATGAAGAAAAGTAAATGTGCTCGAATAATCCTTATGAATAATCGCATTTAAAATGGCTTCTCTCAAAGCCGCTTCCGGATACTCCAAAGGCTCAATTCGTTCCAGTCCTTTATATTCGATAGGGCGTATAAGGTATTTCGACTTGAGTATCTCTACCACTTTGTCTGCCATCGCAAAAAGATTGGTTTCTACGATGTCCTGAAATAACAGATCGTGTGATTCTTTACCAAATCTTCCAATCTTAAAACTACAGGTTGCATTTACGGTTGATGGGTTCTTGCCGAAAAGTAAAATGGCGGCATTAGTCAAATGGCCTTCCTGTTTCAAATTTAAGTTTTCGAGCAACGTATCCAAGGTCTCACTTTCTGCAGCAGCAGGGATGCGGTCTTTTTGGATGGCCTTAGAGACAAATATTTTAATAGCCCCCTCATCAAGATTATCCAACGTAGCTGAAGGAACAGGTATATCTTCCCAGCGTTTGCCATTTTTCTTCAATAGCCAATTTTGAAGCGCAATGCCTTTTAATTCTTGTTTCGTGCTACCACTTCGATAATGAAATACACCTTGAAAAGAAATAGGCACTTGACTTGGCGGTACGACGATTTCGATGTAATATTGACCTTTATCTTCATGAAGGTTAATATCTACGACTAACCCCAAATGGCTAACTACTTTGTTAGGAATATCTTCCATCAATTTTTTATAGTCAGCAAGTCCTGATACATTACCTTTATCATCAATACCAATATATATTTTACCACCCTGCGCGTTCGCAAACCCGCAAATCCACTTGAGGTATTCATCCCTCCACGACTGCTTATACTCTATATTCTGTTGTTCAGGCATTTGATTCGTAATTGGCAATACAAATATAACCAATAAGAGACTTAAACTGGCGTCGAATGGGTTTCAGAGTGCAGCTAAATACGTATCTTTCTTGAATATTATAAATCCATGAGCGCCGAACATTCTGATCCCTGTGCCTTTTTTGCAGAACAAAGTCGTTACGTATGGAACCGTATTGCATTTTCCAGGGAAATGAATATCCGCATCAGCGAAACGTCCGTCACTGAAGAACTCATTTATCAGTTCTATAGGGCATTTTGGGAAAAAACTGTACCCGTGAGGATATTTGAGTCAATAGAGGAATATAGGAATGGCAGCGATCTGGAAATTTTGATCAACACTAACCGCGGATATATCTTGCTTGCCTGTCAAGCCAAAATAACATACCGTACCGGCAATTATCAATCTTTTTGGCATCAGGTGAGAGGCATAGCACAAATTGAACTTGTGAGGGATTATGCGCGCCGTAAAGGCGGTATCGCGCAATATTTGCTCTATAACTTTCTTCCTGATTGGAAAATGAGCCCGGAATGCCTTGCGCTTTCGGAAATTGAAAATTATGGGCTGACGCACATTTCAGCGGACGAAATCTTTGATATGCGCGCCAAAAGGGAACGCCATGGGAAAAAAATGTCCGTTCCGAGTTTTAACTCATTGCACCCTGGGCCCGCGCACCCGTTACATATTTTGATCTGTGCTATTTTGAATAACAGTGAACCATTTGATGATTTCTTCCCCGCCTCAGATTTAGCTAATCTAAACTATTACCCGGAGTCAGCCGTAATGGAGAGTAAAGATTGGAGAGAGATGACTCGTCTCGGTCAAATTGGCTTCATAGAAGAACCTTACATCGTCGCAATCAAAGAAAGCGCGGCTGAGGAAAAAAGAAAGCGTCCTGGTAATAAAACACCACCCGTCTTTAACCCCAAATTTCGGATTGCTATCGGTGGCAATGTGCAGCGGGGAGCAATTTACCGAATTGAATAGTAAAACATACTTGCTCAACCGATGCCGATCATGGAAAAAGAATGGTTCAACCCTGTATCTTTATTAAAACCTGACCTCCAAAGATTAATGGGTCATATAACTGATGGCTTACCTCCCGTTATTCAAAAAGCAATTCTGATATCAAAAATCCGGATTATCTCTGATGACATTCCCGGCCGGTTGATCCCCCCGGTCGCAAACTTAATCACCAAGGAAATTATATTACAGGACGTCTATTTGTCCTTCCTGTGGTGTTGCAGCTATGCTACCGTAGCCTTCAATAATATGTATTATGAAAAAGCAATGCAAGACCGGGATATTGTTACATTCAAAGATCGCGACGAACTTTCAAAGGTTAATTTAACGTTCTTATGGGCCCGTTCCCTTACTGAAAAAGCAACCCACTGGCCGGATGAGGCTGCAAGACCTGATAGACCTGATCAATGGACCGATGGAGCCACCAATTTGTTCCAGGCTTGTGTAGCGTATATTCTTTTTCATGAAATTGGGCATTTGCTGCTTCATATCGGCCTAGTAGATGTGCTGGTACCAGGGAGCAAGCTGTCTAAAAAAAATGTTAAGCGTGTTCATGACGCGGAAAAAGAAGCTGACGAATTTGCGTTGTTGCGTTTGATCGCCAATTCTACGCTGGATGATGTATTGCTAATCAAATACCTTGGCGCTGCATTGGCCCATTTATCGAATTTCTATTTACTTCGGGAAGCGGACGCGCGTGGGGATACCAAACATCCAGATTTGGATAACCGTCTGCGCTCATTAATCAAACACGTGAAATTAAATGGTGAAGCCGATCAAATCCAATTTCAGGCGCATCTCTCCGTTGGCTTACAATTATTCCTGCAACTCAGTGGCAAGCGTTTTATCCCTGAAAATCCCGCAGATGCAAAGTTTACCGATTTTGTAAGTCTCGAAAAATATCTTTTCGGGTTGATTGCGCAATTTAAAAATTAGCGTTGATCGGTGATAAAGTTTAAAAATTGTTGGCCGAAATCCGTAACCCACATTCTCAGGAATGGTGTGCTACCACCAAATGTGCCGAATCCTTTGTCAATCAAAAGACCTTTTGAATACAATGTTTGTTTATAATATAAAAATTCAGAATCATTTATTCCGAAATACTCAGCCTTACGGAAAGCCTGCCTGTCGGTAATCTCCTGTCGGATTACTTCAGCCTCGCTATCAAATTTACTTTTAGCCAGCTCATAAAGCTTTAATTTATCTTCCTTGATCGGATAACTTTGCTTCAATTTTTCGATATTATTTTGTTCCTTTCTAGCGTTCCCTTCAGTTTTCATTAATTCTAACTCCAGCATGGCATAATCTATTGAAAATTGACCGTGTACAGCCAGTATCCGGACCGCCATCTCGTCAAGAGTGGCGATCAGATCTAAATACGTTTCCGCATTTTCAATACTTTTATGTGGCTCAAAAATATGCTGGATTAATATATCGCGATACCGGAAATGTTTCTCTTTCGATTTCGTCAGTACAACTCTTCGTACTACGGACTCGAATATATCGCTGAACTCTTCTGTTTTCAAACTCTCGGTGTCAATTTCCGAATGTTCCATAAAGAAATCGGTTAGCATTTCTGCAAAGGCGTTAATTCGGTTCTGTTTTACTCGGCTGCGTAAATCAAAAAATATTTCATTAAGCGCGCCACCGGCAAAAGGGACAGCGCCGAAAATTGAACGAATAGCGGAAATGGCAGTCTCTTTGATAATTTCTTTTCTCATAAGAACGAAACGAATATGGAAAAATAAACATAGAAATGATGCACCAAAAAGTAAAGAAGCGCAGCGTGATGGTTGTCGGTTTGCCATTTGAGGAGACCGTTACACATGCTAAATATAACCATGTTAAACCATTTCTTATGTTATCTGCGTGTTACCCTGAAAAATGGGCCTTACGGTTTGTCTTAAAGATTTGACTATCATCAAGCGTAGAGAATATTGGAGTCGAACCGAGAACTTCTCTCATGCCATTCCAAGTGTTTTATGACTCAATAGTAAAATGATTAGAAACTTGATTGTCATTCGGTTAATTAATAACGGATAACTATTTATTATCAAGTATCATTTGGATACAGATTGCAACTTTTGAAAATTGATTTTGTAGTTGGATTAGCGTTGTGACATATTGAAGAAAGAGCCTGAATACAGGCTCCTTCACTTTGACTAAACGGTCATTTTTCTTTTATTCGCTTGCTTTTTTACCGGAGCATCCTCCTTTTGCTGCTCACCTTTCTTTTGTGATTTGCTGGTCGTTTGCTTTTGTTCGGGTTTAAGCAATTCTTCGCGTTTGATCTTCTTCATTTGGTGGTCAAAGAGATCAACGGTTTTGAATTGCGGACTGGCAGCGATAAAGTACTTTTTGTCTTCACCGTCGCGCTCAACAGTGATTTGTTGGTTGTTTCCTTTTTTTAGGGAACGGAACAGGTTGTCGGTGCCTTCCGGCGTGGCTAGTTCTTTAATGCCCTTGCCTTTTAAGACCTCATTGAGGTCAAAGCCGTAGTTTTCATTAAAACGTTTGATCTCTTTGTTGCCGTTTTGTGTTTGGTTATTATTATCCAGTTGCAGCCAGGCATGGTAACCTTCGCCTTCTTTGTTATATAGCTGTTTGTAAACGGCGCGGCCTTCCATGAGGTTGAAAGCTTCTTTAGCGGTTACACCGTTGCCTTTGTTGATATAAAAGGTTTGGTTTTCTTCATTGTCTTTACCTTTTTTAAGGGTGGTATCGAACTTGTTGAAGAAATAGTTGTCCAAATTTTCACCGCCTTTAAAGTGTAGTGTGTAATCTACTTTTTGTTGGTTAAATTCGTGTTTGGCCGTTAAGACAAATTCTGGTGTTTTCGCAGTGATGTTTTTTTCCAGGTCTGCGTTTACCTGTTCTCCAAAACCAAGGTTCAACAGGGTTTTCTTCAAGAAATCTAAATTTTGCGTGTTCATAACATTACTATTTAATTGATTAAAAAAATCTATTTGTTTAGGGTTGTTCTGTGATAAGTAGAATTTGGCGGCCTCTTTATTCAGCATCCAGGGTTTTGCTTCGCTATCCGGTAGGTTTTCAGCCAGCTGTTTGGCGAGTACCTGGCAGGCCATATCGATTGGCGTATCTATTTGGAAGGCCCGGTAGCTGGTCTCCATTGTGCTGTGCTGCATTAAAGCGGCATCATAGCTGTGGAGGATGACCGGCCCCTCTGGTACTTTTCGGTAGAAGTCAAACCAGCAATCTAAAGTGACCTGCTCGTTTCTTTCCCGGTGCTGGAAATTGAAGCGTACGTTATCGCTTAGGACGATCTCCCGCAAGCGGTCAGTAATATCCGGTCGCACAAATCCGAGGTCGGCCAATTGTGTTTTCAGCTCGTACAGATTAATGCCCCTGTCTGCAAATGTTGGCTGTTTACTGATGGTGTCCATTTTTAACCCCCTTTCTGTTTTTTTGAACAGGCACGCTCAGTACTTTCACTTTCGGGCCTTGTTCCTGGATCTTCTGATTTAACTTTTCTGCCGTGATAGGCTGCTGTTTATCATCCAGCAATTTGATCGTTCGGTTGGCCGGATCCGCCTGCACGTGAATGCTGAGGTAAGACCTGCCTTGTTTCCAATAGGTAGGTACCTGCTGCCCATTCTCCAGGTATCGCACCAACTCATCTTTATTGCGGGTAATGGCTGGTAAAGCATCTAACGCCGTCCTGATATCAAAGCCATAATCCGGATCGTAGTGCTGCACGGCATTAGCTCCCAATTCTACCCAGCGATTATTCTCCTGGCCGGTGGCATCCGTGTATTGTTGTTTGAGGGCACGTCCTTCCAGCAGGCTCCAGATCTGGTTGGTCTTTAGATTTGGCCATTCACTCAATTCAAATTCCTGCGCTTTAGCGATCTTTCCATTTTCATGCAACGCGCCGCTGATCTGGTTTAATTGAAAATCCCCGTATGGGTCTTTATGGAAATTCATGTAGAGCGTAAGCCGCTTTTCCGGGCCAAGCTGGCAATCCATTGGCAAGCGGACCTGCTTTTGATCCTGGTCCAGGTGTTGCTCTAAGCGGCCGGCAAGTGAACCTAATCCGGCATCCTTTAACTGTATCTTCAGCATTTCAAGATTTTGTTCTCTTTGCTGCTGTTGTTGCTTTAAATAAGCAGGCCCATCATAAAGCATGTCTTTCAACTGGGAAAAGATCCGGAGCAGCAAATTCGGGAATAACTGTTTCTCCAACTTGGCGACCTGGTTATTTAATAAGAGCATGAATGGCTTTTCATCCGGCCTGACCGACCGGCGCAGGCGATGAGCCGCCTGGCGTAAATGGTCAAGCTGCAGGCGGGCTAAGGTGCCTGTGTCAGCAGCACCTGCCTTGAACAAAGGCTCGACTTCCTTTTTGCGTTCTTCCCAGGTTTTAAAAGCTAAGAGGACGCGGTTAACTGCAACTGTCATAACGTATCTATTTATTGATCTTTAATAGCACCGGGTATTGGTCGCTCAGTTTGACCTTGATCTTTTTTACCTTTTTACTGAATAAACCTTTGGCTGCATTAACACCGCCAGCAGCAGCCTGCGCGCCAATGCTTTGATCCATACTGAAGATCTGCATGTTTTGAATGGCGTTGTCGGCACCGGAAGATGCAGCACCACCTAATTCGGCTTCCGGAGCCGGGATGCCTGCCATACCGTCGAGACTAAATACCGTCAGGTTAACGGGAATGATCTGCTTGTCCAGGCGGATGTTTTGAATGGTCAATAACAAGCGCTGGTTGGATACCTGGCAGACGCCGAAGATCTCATGGCCTTTAGGAAGCAGCTGATGTTTTAAAGTAACGGTGTCCGTTAGTTTTAACTTAACCGCCGCTCCGTCCTTTACTTTTTGTTTGCCATCCACGACAGCGGGTATGGCCCGGAAAATGTTTTCCGATTCTTTTTTCCTGGCCATCTGCGCTTTTGCGATCTCCGGGTTTTGGATCGCCTGGATCTTGGTAAGCATACTGCTGAGTTGTTTCATTTCCGGATCTTCTCCGCCCGATGCCTTCATGGTGCGCATCATTTTGTGTAATCTTTTGATCTCCGGGTCAGGTGCCTGGCTGGCATAGGGATCAGGTTGCGGCTGGCTGATCTGCCGGTTAAGCTGCGCCAGCTTTTCCTGTATCCTGGCGGATTGCTGGTCCGCTTTGCTAACAGGTTGAGCAACGCCACTGACTTTAGCGCTATCAGCGAGTGTGACCGATTTCGGGTCAAATCCCATTGCGGTTATGAAGCTTTTACTTACGCCTTCTTTAGTCGAAGTGGTGTCTTTACCTGCTGCCTGGTAGATGTCCATTTTATCTTTGGCTGATCTGTCTTTAAATTGGGCGGACGGCAAAGCCATATCAATCCCACTTGCGGGTATCATGCTCGATGTTGTTTTAGCATCTTTCCCGCCACCCAACGCAACGAAGGCCATCGTCAGGAAGGGGACGATCAGGAAAGGGATAGCAGTATAGAATTTACGTTTCTTTAAAAACGCTTCATTATGGGCAGGCGCTTGGCCGGGTTGCTTTTGATTTTCCATGGCTTTAATTTTTAATGGTTAATGAATCTGTTCGCTTTGATCGTGCCGGTTTAGGGCGTTCTGATGGTAAACCGATGTGTACCGGCCTGTAATTACTGTCCGGAATGGCCATTACCGTTTTACCATAGGGTTCGAGCAGGCGCAAGACCAGGCATACGGCGAATAAGGTACAGAATGCTGCTAAAGCCCACCCTTGCTGTCTCTTTGAAAAACGATTGATCCATGTATTCAAAAATGTGGCAAACCCTAATTGCCACTTGATGATCCTAAATGCAATCGCTTTCGCTAGCTCCTCTTTTGCCCTTCTCGTACAGCGCTGATCGTTCCTTGTCATGATTGTTAATTTTGAATGGTGGTATCGCGGTTGGCCAAAATCTGCCAATGCTGGATCAGGAAGCCATGCGGGTTATTGTCCGTTTGTAACTGTATATCTCTCACTTCCCCCTGAGTGACCAGCTTGCGGTAAACTGTGCCGCTTGATCGGACAAGTTTTTCGGTAGCGTAACAGGTGAACAGGTACGGAAATTGTTTCCCTTCCAGGGCGGTGCTATCTATATTGATCTCCTGAGATATATTGGCTGATATGAGGTTATTGTAATAGCCGGACTCCTGCAGGTTATCGTATTGCCTTTTGGCTGATTCATCAGCGAGGTAGAGGGCCTTGCTGACATTGGCGTGAATAGCTTTATCATCGGGACTTAGATCAAAAAAGTACTGATGAAATGTTTTGATATGATCGCGTAATTCTACCGGCAGGTTGCTGCTTCGTTCGGCTGCCACAGCTTCCAATACTTTACCATTGTAAAGGATGTGGACCCGGTTCTGCGCCTGATTGACCACCTGATTGCTTTTATAGATGCAAAAGCACATAGTGAGCACATTGCCGATGATCAAAAAGATACTGAATTGTCTGATATGCTTAAAAGCGGTGTCGATATTTTTGAGATGTGTGAACATAACTATATGATTAAATGATGAGTTGTTACTTATCGGTTTTTGTTCCTGGTGCCAGTTTTTGCTCCTGGTAGTTGTTGGATTGTCCTTTACTAGAGCCGTTATACCCCTCCATAAAGTTGCCCGGTGCGCTGGCAAGGTTAACGGCACCCTGTTGTATGCGGCCACCCGTCGCGGACCCGGCTTGCATGGTCGTGTTGGATGCGTGGCTAACCATGCTGTTTACCTTTTGAAGCAAGCCATGGCTGCCACCTGCATTGACAATGTAATTGGCGACACTTGGAACTGTAAAATATCCGATGATTCCTATGATGAGAAAAATCAGGTAAGCCGTGTCCGTCGAACTAAAAAAAGTGTCACCGGCGGTCTGCACCTGTGAAATGTCCAGCTTGAGCATGTTTTCCTGTACTTTTCCAATGATAGCACCGAAGATGTTTCCGACCGGCAACCATAAAAAGACGTTGATGTATTTTGCCAGCCAGGTGGTCAGCGTATGCTGAAAGCCATCAAAAACGGACAGGCCTAACACAATGGGCCCGAGTATGGCAAGAACGATCAGGTAAAAGGTACGGATGGTGTTGATGCATAGTGCAGCAGCTTCATAACATACCTGCAGGATCTCTGACATCCATTGCTTAATGCTGTTCCTGAAATTATAAGATTGCTTGTCCATCCAAAACTTCATTCCCTGATCCATACTGTCAAAGACTCCAGTATTCCCGCTACCATCAGTGTCCTCAGGGTGGGTATATTTATACCAGCGTTCTTCATCACCACTTCCGCTTTCCCCAACGTACATCTGCCAGGCGGCGGTCTTTTTAACGGCTTCTTCTTTAGCTTTAAGCAATTTCTCAACTGCGGCATCCGAGTTTTTGACCATCCCACCGGTGGCGCTTACGGTAGGTGACATTACACCGTTGATCACCGCGATCACTGTTGGGAAAAGCAAAATGCAAAGCCCTAAGGCGAATGGCCTCAGCAGCGGATAAAAATCAATGGCTTCCGCACTGGCGATCTGTCTGTATACCCTTGCCGCAATATACCAGAGCGCCCCAAATCCCGCGATAGCCTGGCCCACGCCGATCAGTTGGCTGCACATGGGTAGCATGTCATTATAAACGCCGTCTAAGGTTCCCTGTAGGCCGTGGATGTCTGTTGCCAGACCATCCGCCCTGGAAAATAAAGGAAAAAGTATCCCCGTTACCGCCAGCATAGCGGTTGTGATCAATGTCTTTTTCATAGGATTGGATTTAGTTATTTATACCATAAAGCTGTTTAAGCGTACGCGTATCGCTCATGGCTTTACTGCGTTGCAGGGATAGCGAGACACCCTGATTATTAAATGAACGGAGAAACTGGAGCTTGTCGGAACTGCTGGCATAAATGCGGTCGATCGCTTTTATCCGGTCGGCATCCGACATTCGGAGTTTGTTGGCGGTGACGACATTGGCCAATTCTTCAATATTATCCAGCGTCTCCGCGACCAGCTTGTTATAAACGTTACCCATATAACTGAGCTCGTTTTCACTGAAGCTGCCGCTTAACCTGAACTGTTTATAATTTCGCTTGTATTCGCTGACCAGGTTTGCCTGAATGCTGATGATCTCCGCCACGCGGCCATAATTTTTAACGCCCGGACTAACCGCCATCAATCCGTTCAGGTAAACGCTGTGCAGATTGAAATTCCCTTTAGATAACGAGGAGATCGTTCCATAACCTTGCTGATAGATCTGGTAGCCGGTTTTCATATCAGATAATATGCTTTTCATTTGGGTCAGCTTTTCTATGTTCAGTAACAACTGCTGCAATTCCTGCCCTTGAGCAATGCAAGTCGCCGGTTTAAGAAATACCAACCCGACCCAACAAAAGATGATGAAGATTAACCAATGCTTTTTCATAACAGATAATTTATTTGATACCATAAACCCGTTTTGAGGCCTTCACCTGCTTCTGTTCCTGCTGCCGCCTTAAGGCCAGGATCTTGACCTGTGCCGCGAATTGCGAAGCAAAACGGTAATTAGCGAGCATCGCTGTGTGGATCTTGGTGATCAGGGCTAAACGTTCAGCGTCACTCATTTCTACTTTGTTATCACTAATGACGTTTTGTAAAGTGATCAGCTGCTGGTCGCAGTCATTCAAGACCGCGTTGTTGACGCTTGATAAATACTTTTGTTCCGGTACGGTCATACCGCCGGTCTCGTCGATCTCTTGCGTTCTCTTTAGAATATCCTGCTGCCAGCTCATGATATCTTTAACCATCGGATCTTTTTTCACAACAGGATCAGCCATTTTTAAACGGTTATAATAGGTCGTGTGCAGTCCATTCTCCGATTTAAGATAACCTGATACAGAACCCAGTCCGTTGGATGCGATACTATAGCCTTTCTTTAGATAACCAGAGTACACCTGTAAGGCTGCGATCTGCTGCAGCAGATATTTTTTTTGTGTGCTCTTTTGAGAGAACCATTCCGCAAATGTTTGCGCATTGGCGTTAGCGGCCATCCCCGAACTGATCGCGGTAAACAACGAAAACACTATAAGCGACCTGGCGCGCTGCCTGATACCGGCAGATCGCAACCCAACATCTTTAATTGATTCCATAAAGCGTTTGAGTTATTTTAATATCTCCTTTTTCCCTAGCACGTTGGAGGCTGAGTATTTGATTTTGAGCGTTAAATCGACGCAGGTCGCTATAATTCTCATCCAGCCTGTCTCCGGCATGATTGATCAGTTCCAGTCGTTGTTCATCGGACATCTGCGTCTTTCCGTGGTTAACGACCAATAATATGTGGTCGAGATTTTGGACGCTGGCAGAAAGAATGCCGGTATAGACGCTTTGCATATGCGATAGCTCCGAATGACTGAAGTGCATATCCTGTTTGAGCAGTGCCCAGGCACGGTTATACTCAGTAACTAAGGCGACCTGCTTTACAGTAAGATCTTTGATGCGCTGGTAGTAAGCGATCGTTGCCTTTACTTTCCATAACTCATCATAATATCCGCTGTATAATTGCCGCTGTTGACCGGTCCAGTCAGAGATCTCGGTAAGCCGTAACCGTGATAACTGGTTCTCTAAAACCTTTTGCGCGTTCTGCAGCCAGATGGTTTGGTTCTGCATCCGCTGAACTTTAAGATCAATGGCTTTGATGACCTTGGTCACAGTCATTTTAATAATATCTCCTACAATAAATTGCGCATTTGCCCTTTCCGAACTTAAGCTTACCATGATAATGGCCAAACTTAATGGCAACGTTACTTTTAAAATTTTCATAGCACCTCCCTTTCCGCTGTTTAGCAGATTCATTTTATTGATGTTTTATTAATTGTTACTTGATCTTATGATAGGTTGCTCCAAACGACACTGTGCCGGCGTCTGTGTTCACATAGATCTGCTTTCCAAATGCCGTTTCTGAAAGGAGCTGCTTCTCCTCATCAAAGGTGGCCTTCCAGCTTTTTTGCTTGTTTTGCTTTGGCAAGATCTTGCCATCCCGGATGAGCTGGTAACCTGATCTCTTGTCGATCTGGTAAACACCAGCTTCAAGGTTATATGCTTCGATAACAAGCGTGTCGCTGAGAATGGTGTATTCGTTTTTTGTATCGACTACATACACTCCAGATATTGCCCTGCCTTTGATACGGTTACAGGCGATTGCCATCAAAGCGATAGCAATCAGAAAGATGAACTTCAACGTTTTCATATCTTTTTTTATTAGTTAATGTTCGTTTGATTTTTCACGGACCAGCGCGGAGATACCTTTTTCAATGCTCCCGTACCGGTCTGCAAATTCTTCGACGGTCACCCGTTCCTTTCCTTCAGTGGTATAGGCATAGTATTCTTCCGGCGATAGCTCATTTTTAAACACCTTCATCACCTGTCCACCCAGGTCAATGTAGATCTCCCGATTATCCTTGTTAACCGACAATACCTGCTGTTTGCCTTTATCCGACATGCCGAGAGTGTCCTGTAGTTTATCAAACTTGTTAATATAGTTGCGCATGTCCATCAAAATTTTGATCGCTGAGTTATTGATGATGGCATCCTTGATGATCGGTGAACTGATCAGGTCATCCAATTCTTGGGTGACCACATTGGGCACCCCATTAAATTTGCGCATGGTCTTGAAGGCATATTGGATAAATCCTGCCATACCCGAATTCGCGATGGCTTTCCAGGCCTCGTCGATCGTAAGAACCTTACGAATCCCTTTCAGCTTTCGCATCTTGGAGAGGAACATTTCCATAATGATCAGTGTAACGACCGGGAACAATATGGGATGATCTTTGATAGAATCCAGCTCGATTACCACAAAGCGCTGGTCGAGCAGGTTCAGGTTATCCGTAGCGTTCAGCAGGTAGTCAAATTCCCCGCCTTTATAGTAAGGGCGCAATACATATAGAAAATTATCGATGTCGAAGTCTTTATCCTTTACACGCTGTTCCTTTAAGATCTGCACATAATGGCTTTGCAGGTAATCGTAAAAGGAATTGAAGCCCGGGAATATCTGTTGATCATTAGCCAGGTGGACATAGTAGCCTTGCAAGGCATTTGAAAGCGCCACATATTCACTACGCATAAAGCTCTCATTTTCCTGTTTCCATAAGGTGACCAGCAAAGCTTTCAAACTCTCCTTTTTTTCGGTATCCAAAAACTGACCTTCAGGCAGGAAAAAAGGATTGAACCTGATCGGGTCGTCTTCCTTGTAAGTAAAATAATAGCCCTTTACTGCCGTGCAAAGCCCCTTGTAACTCCCGCCAATATCTACAGTGACACAGTGCGCCCCCTGGTCATATAAGGTGCGTAAGATGTGATTGACCGTCATGGATTTACCACCGCCTGAAGTTCCGCAAACCAGCATCCCCATGTTGGAAGTGATTCCTTTCTTACGTGGCGCGTCGAACAGATCGATATATACTGGTTTACCGGTCAAGCGATCGCAAAAACGGATACCTTCAGCTGGGGGATCACTGCGGTAATTGGTTTCCAGGTTCAAAAAGCAGGTGGCCTGTTCCAAAAAAGTGTCAAAAGTATCGTTCACCGGAAAATCAGCAGCATTGCCGGGAATGCCTGCCCACCATATCTGTGCGGCGCCATCGGATTCCTGTTTACTGCTGGCGCCGATCTGTGCCATTGCTGAACCGACCATGTTCTTGATATCCTGCATAGCGCTTGGCTGATCGGTCCAGGCCAAAACATTAAAGTGGGCTTTGACCGGTAAACGTTGCTGACTTATTGCTTCATTTAAAAAGTCATTGGTTGCATCCCGGCCAATAGCATTTTCCCGGCTGTAGGCGGATAATGACTGCAGCCGCAATTTTTTTGCTTCCAGTTCTTTGATAGTTTTACTCGTATCGCCGATAAAGAAATATTGGTTATAAGTATGATTGCAATCCAGCAAAAGATTCAGTTGGGCCGCAAAACCTAGCGGGAACTTCGTTTTATCCGTGCTGTATTTATCGTAAGTGATCCGGCTTCCACACAGAGCCGGAAGGTCCTCCACATCACCAAGCGTAAATAATTGCGCATGCTGGTCACCGATCTGTAGCCGGTCTTTTAAATGAATATCCTTTAACATAGGCAGTTCATCCTTTTTTTGTAGGAAACAGTACTGTTCCAATAATCCTGCGGCGGCTTTTGTTCCCGAAAGTTCATCATCGCCTAGCCTTCTCAATTTTACAAATCCGCTGTCGCAAAGAATACGCTCAAACTGACCCGTCTTTTCGAGAAATTCAGGTAATGCTCTGCCATCGGTGGTTTGCTTCGGGCTCACACTTTTTCGCATAATTCCGGAGAACCCGCTGTTGGCCTGCTTACGGTCTTCTGCCTTTTTGGTCAGCATCAAATAACAGGTATGATCAAGGAAAGCCCTGCCCTTAAAATGCCTTTCCGCTGCAGTGGTAAGGAAATTCGGTGGTAAACCTTTGGCTCCTGAGTATCTGTTGGTCATAAAAATATCCTGTTTATGGACGATGCTGTGTTTTGGCAATACTTTTATCGCCCTGATCCAGGACTGGTGGATGGCTTCGTAATCCTCATCTGACAACGTAAATATTTCAGGCAAAGAAACTTCGTAGGCTATGGTCAGGTCTCCCTGAACGG
>Ga0247734_1000066_pt1 | contig 94939 bp, 70 predicted proteins | sample UWRJL103311B2_FD_180933 | JGI IMG/M metagenome (GOLD analysis project Ga0247734, IMG submission 180933) | Plant litter microbial communities from Arlington Agricultural Research Station in Wisconsin, United States - UWRJ-L103-311B-2 | ecosystem: Environmental > Terrestrial > Plant litter >... | reverse complement strand
AGCTTGGTATAACGCTCAACCATGCCGCCGACTTGCTCGCTTTGATCCGGGTGGACCAAAAAGATGATTTCGTAATGACGCATGAATGCTCCTTACGGGTTGTAGCCTGCCGCCAGAAAGCGGTCAGACAAGGAGTGAATGACACTGTGAGTCTTGCTCAGGGACAGGCACATTCGCGCCTGCCGTGACAGCAAGGGGCGCAATTGTAGGGAAGGCGGAGAATAGGTGCAAGGCAATTGGTGAATATTTGAGCAATTGCCTGAAAGCATCTGTAGGAGCTGCCGAAGGCTGCGAAGGTCCGCAGGACCCTCGTCGCGATTGAAGGCCAATCGCAGCCTGCGGCAGCTCCTACAGGGGAGGGTTACTTCTTGTTGCCAGCTGCTTTTTTGACACTACGCTGACGCATGGCTTCAAACAGGCAGACGCCCGTCGCCACGGAAACGTTCAGGCTGCTGACGCTACCCGCCATTGGCAGGCGTACAAGATAGTCGCAATGCTCACGGGTCAGGCGGCGCATGCCTTTGCCTTCGGCACCCATGATCAGAATGGTCGGGCCGGTCAGGTCCTGCTGATACAACTCTTGCTCAGCCTCCCCTGCCGTACCGACAACCCAGAGCCCGCGCTGCTGGAGTTTTTCCAGGGTGCGGGCCAGGTTGGTCACTGCCACCAACGGAATTACTTCCGCCGCGCCGCATGCCACCTTGCGTACAGCAGGGGTCAAGGTGGCCGACTTGTCTTTAGGCACCAGCACCGCCAGCGCACCGGCCGCATCAGCTGTTCGCAAGCATGCGCCCAGATTGTGCGGATCGGTGATGCCGTCGAGCACCAGAATCAGTGGCGCGCCTTCGGTTCGATCCAGCAGCTCGTCGAGCATCGCTTCACCCCAGACCTGACTCGGACTGACTTCAGCGACCACGCCCTGATGCACACCCTCGACCCATACATCCATTTCGCGACGTTCGGCCTGGCCGACCGAAACACGATTCTGGTTAGCCAGCTCGACCAGCACCTGAACGCGCGGATCATTGCGCCCCTCGGCCAGCCAGATTTGCTTGACCCGCTTGGGGTGATGACGCAACAGCGCTTCTACGGCATGCACGCCGTAGATCTTTTCCAACGAACTCATGACTTCGCCTTAGGTTTACGTGCACCGCCGCTTTTCGCAGCCGGGGCAGAACCCGCTTTTGGCGGGCCTTTGCGGTGTTTGCTTGATTTGGCAGGCTTGCCCGAAGACGACGGGCCCGACTCTGCCCTACTCGGCTTTCCCGACGATGCCTTGCTACCACCCTTCGCTTCTGCCAGCAGAGCCTGTTTCAGCTCGCGACTTTTACGGACTTCGGCGTTTTTCGCGGCGGCATCGCTTGGCCGATAGGCCTCGGTTTCAGCCTTGGCTTTGGCCGGGCGCTTGCTCGGTGCGCGACCTGAAGCGGATTTTTCAGCCGTTTTTTCAGCCGCTGGCTCCGTTTCGGCACCACGACGCTTGCGACCAATCGGCGCGCTGATGGTCTTTTCAGCCATCTCGAAGTCGATCTTGCGCTCGTCGAGGTCAACACGCATGACGCGCACTTCAACGGTATCGCCCAGGCGGAAGCTGCGACCTGTGCGCTCGCCCGCCAGGCGGTGATGCACAGGATCGAAGTGGTAGTAATCACCCGGCAAGGCGGTGACGTGCACCAGACCCTCGACGTAGATATCGGTCAGTTCAACGAACAGACCAAAGCCGGTTACGGCCGTGATCACACCCGGGAACGACTCGCCCACGCGGTCTTTCATGAACTCGCATTTGAGCCAGTTCACGACGTCGCGGGTGGCCTCATCGGCACGGCGCTCGCTCATGGAGCACTGCTCGCCCAACTGCTCCAGCGCAGCTTCGTCATACGGATAGATGCGCGCTTTCGGAATGATCGTCCCGCCGGCGCGACGCACGTGCGGCGTGTCCTGCTTGGAGCGGATTACACTGCGAATCGCCCGATGCGTCAGCAAATCGGGGTAACGACGAATCGGCGAGGTGAAGTGCGTATAAGCCTCGTAATTCAGACCGAAGTGGCCGTTGTTGTCAGAGCTGTAAACCGCCTGGCTCAACGAACGCAACATTACGGTCTGGATCAGGTGGTAATCCGGACGACCGCGAACGGTTTCCAGCAACGCCTGATAATCCTTCGGCGACGGACCGTCCTTGCCCTTGTGCAGGGAAAGACCCAGCTCGCCCAGGAAGGCGCGGAGTTTTTCCAGGCGCTCTGGCGGCGGACCATCGTGAACGCGGTACAGCGCAGGAATCTCGTGCTTCTTGAGGAATTCAGCGGTGGCCACGTTGGCCGCCAGCATGCACTCTTCGATCAGCTTGTGAGCATCGTTGCGGGTGGTCGGGCGAATTTCGGCGATCTTGCGCTCAGTGCCGAAAATGATCCGGGTTTCCTGAGTTTCAAAATCGATCGCACCACGAACATGACGCGCGCCCAGCAGCACCTTGTACAGCGCATAGAGCTGCTTCAAGTGCGGCAATACGTCAGGGTATTCGCCACGCAGCTGACGGGCTTCAGTGGTTTTCGGCTGCTCCAGCATCGAGCTGACCTTGTTGTAGGTCAGGCGAGCGTGGGAGTGAATAACCGCTTCGTAGAACACGTAGTCAGTCATTTCGCCGGTCTTGGAGATGGTCATCTCGCAGACCATGGCCAGACGATCAACGTGCGGGTTCAGCGAGCACAAGCCGTTGGACAACTGCTCGGGCAGCATCGGCACTACGCGCTCGGGGAAATACACCGAGTTGCCGCGCACTTGCGATTCAGCATCCAGCGCCGAGCCAATCTTCACGTAGCTCGACACGTCGGCAATGGCGACGTACAGCTTCCAGCCGCCCGAGAACAGGCGCAGCTTGCCGGGCTTGGCTTCGCAGTAAACCGCATCGTCGAAGTCGCGAGCGTCTTCACCATCGATGGTCACGAATGGCAGATGGCGCAGGTCGACGCGGTTTTCTTTGTCTTTGTCTTCGACTTCCGGCTTGAGCTTGGCTGCTTCCTTGAGCACCGCCTCAGGCCAGACGTGAGGAATATCGTACGTGCGCAGCGCGACGTCGATTTCCATGCCGGGAGCCATGTAGTTGCCCACGACTTCGACGATATCGCCTTGCGGCTGGAAGCGCGGCGTTGGCCAGTGGGTGATTTTCACCTCGACGAACTGACCGATCTTCGCGTTGTTGTTGCGCCCCGGCGTCACCAGCACTTCCTGCTGGATTTTCGGGTTGTCCGGGATGACAAAGCCGATACCGCTCTCTTCGAAGTAACGGCCAACGACCGTTTCGTGAGCGCGGGAGATGACTTCGACGATCACGCCTTCACGGCGACCGCGACGGTCCAGGCCGGAAACCCGCGCCAGGGCACGGTCGCCATCGAACACCAGACGCATCTGCGCCGGGCTCATGAACAGGTCATCGGAACCGTCATCAGGGACCAGAAAGCCGAAACCGTCGCGATGCCCGGAGATGCGCCCCAGGATCAGGTCCAGCTTGTCCACCGGCGCGTAAGTGCCGCGACGCGTGTAGATCAACTGAGCATCGCGCTCCATGGCTCGCAAGCGGCGGCGCAGGGCTTCGATCTGATCTTCAGTTGTCAGGCCAAATTCTTCCACCAGCTGCTCACGGGCTGCCGGCGAACCACGTTCGGACAGATGAGCCAGAATCAATTCACGGCTGGGGATAGGGTTTTCATATTTTTCCGCTTCACGAGCGGCCTCGGGATCGAGGGACTGCCAATCGGCCATTAGAGAGTTTTCACCTTGTCTATATGCGGGTTAGTTTGGCATACACCTATTGAAACGGGAAATTTCAGACACACACTCGCTGTAAAAGGTCGCTGGAAGGCGCTGAAAAGCAGAATAAATGCCGCCTGTGAAATTTTCCGAATAATTTTTTCTCCTGGGGGTTTACAGCTCAAAAGCTGCTCCGTATAGTGCGCGCCATCGGCAGGCACAGCTTACCGATACTGCCCAGATGGTGAAATTGGTAGACACGCCAGCTTCAGGTGCTGGTGACCGCAAGGTCGTGGAAGTTCGAGTCTTCTTCTGGGCACCAATTTAGAGCTGGAGATTACATCAATCTCCTGACGCTCACAAAAACCCGCGAAAGCGGGTTTTTGCATTTCAGGGTTCTGGTTTATGCGTTTGGGTTCGCACAGCGCAATTTGATTTATTAAAACCAAAACAGGGGTTTACAGATCAAAACACGCTCCGTATAGTGCGCTCCATCGACGGCGTGCAACGCTGCTGATACTGCCCAGATGGTGAAATTGGTAGACACGCCAGCTTCAGGTGCTGGTGACCGCAAGGTCGTGGAAGTTCGAGTCTTCTTCTGGGCACCAATTCAAACAAAACCGAGCCAAGTGCTCGGTTTTGTGCTTTCTGGGGTTTGTGTTTTGACTCAAACCTGTAGGAGCTGCCGAAGGCTGCGAATAGCGGTGTGTCAGAAACTCCGCTTTCGCAGCCTTCGGCAGCTCCTACAAGGGGAGAACCCGCTACGCCCTGAACTGCCCCAGGCTCGCCTTCAACTGTGCAGCCAACCCATCAAGCAGTTTGCCGCTGGCCGTGGTCTCCTCGACGACCTGAGCCGCACGTTGCGCCTGGGCGTGAATCACCTCCACACGCCCTCTCACGGCTTGCGCTCCTTCAGCCTGATGCACGGCCGCCTTGGTCGCCAAACCAATCGCCGCATGCACTTGCTCTACCGATTCCTGCACTGACTGTTGCAGCCTGGCGCTGTTGCGCAGAACGGTCAGGCCTTCATTGGCCTGACGCCCCGCCACACTGATGGCCGCGACCGCCTCTTTAGCCCCTGACTGCAATGCGCCGATATGCGCCTGAATGTCGCCCGTTGAGCTTTGCGTCTTGCTCGCCAGCGCCCGCACCTCATCGGCCACCACCGCAAAGCCGCGCCCCGTCTCTCCGGCGCGCGCTGCTTCGATGGCAGCATTCAGCGCCAGCAGGTTGGTTTGCTCAGCGATGCCGTGAATCACTTCCAGGACCACTTCAATCTGCTGGCTCTGCTGCGCCAACCGCTCGATCACCTTGGAACCTGTTTCCACCTGCCCGGCCAGCGCTTCGATCAAGCCGCCGACCTGATTGGAGGTGCGGGTGTTTTCGTCAGTGGCCTGCCGGATCTCCACGACTTGCTTCAAAGCCGCCTGCATCGCGTGGCTTTCCGATTGCGCCTCATCGGCCATCTGCGCAAGGGCTTGCAGGCTCGCAGCGACTTCATCGCGCTGCAGTTCTGCCGCCGCACCCGCACCTGCATTGCGCAGGCTCATCGCGTTGATTTCAACACCGGTGCGCTGCGCCACATCCCCGGCTTCGCGCACGATCGGCTGCAGCTTGGCGACAAACCGATTGACCGCAGCTGCCATGTCGCCGATTTCGTCATTGCTATCGAGTTTGACGCGCTTGGTCAGATCACCCTCGCCCGCTGCCAGGTCATCCAGTGCGGCAATCAGCAACTTCAACTTGCTGACCACGCGACGCCCAAGCACAACCGCCAACAGCAGCAACACACCTAGCCCGACCAGCGCCAGACCCATGCCGATACGCCAGCGAAGCGTTTGCGCTGCCTCCTGAACGGCGCTGCTGGTATTGGCGGCCATGGCCGAGGCGGCGGTTTGCGCCGAATCCAGGCGAGTGCGCAGCGCTGCCGAGCTCTCCTTGGCGGCGCTCACCAGGCTGTCGGAGACCAATTGCTCACCGCTGGTGATCAGGGTGGCGAAACGCTTGTCCAGAGCCACAAGGTTCGCTTCGACTGTGGCAGTGGAAACCCCCATGCGCACTTTGCCGATCTCAACCCCGTTAGGGCTGATGGAGGCCTCAACGTAATACACCGACGGATCATTTTTGGCGGCGTTCAACACCTTATCCATCGCCCGCTCGCCCTCACCCTTGGCAAGCAATGCCTGAATGATAGGGTTCTCGCGGTTCAGGTAGCGGGTCAGATGTTCGCCGGCGGCGTCGTCATAGATCACGAACAACACGTTTGGATTGCGCTGGGCGCGGCGGGCAAATTCAGACAGGGTCGGCGTGTCGTTATCCCACATGGCACGCGGGGCAACGGCGGCCAGCAATTCAGCCATGTCGGTGGCCGAGTCCTTGAGGTCTTTTTCAAGCGTTGCGCGAAGCTGCCCCTGCTCATCTTTCAGACGAGTAGACAGGCCAACACTCAAGCGCTGGCGGGTGCTGCTGGCGAGATTGTCGAGACTGGTGGTTACCTCACGACTTGCTTGCTCAAGTTCGGCAGACAAGTGTTGCGAATCTACCCCCAGGCGTGCGGCAAGGTCGGCCTCCAGCGCGGTGACCGTGCTCCGGGTCAGAGCGACGGCAACCAGCACTTGCACCAAAAGAGCGATGCCAAGGGCAATGAATACAGGGCGCAGCAAGCGGCTACGCAAGAGAGAGAGCACAGCTGACACGGGGGAATCCCTCCACCACTGGCGCCATTAAAATGATGGCACCTTTTCTGACGGTTTTAACAGCAATCGCCGTGCCGCTCCAGTGAGCGCCATCAATACAGCCAAAAAAAAGGGCCGCTTGCGCGACCCCTTCTTTTATTTCAACAACTTATCAAGCAAACGGATGACGCAACACGATGGTTTCGTTGCGGTCCGGCCCTGTCGAAATAATGTCGATCGGCGCGCCGACCAACTCTTCCAGACGCTTGATGTAAGCGCGAGCGTTGGCTGGCAGCTCTTCAAGGGTCTTGGCGCCCAGGGTCGACTCCGACCAGCCCGGCACTTGCTCGTACACAGGTTTGAGGCCGATGTAGCTGTCAGCGTCAGTTGGCGCGTCGATCACGGCGCCATCTTCGTTCTCGTAGCCCACACAGATGTTGATGGTTTCGAGACCGTCGAGCACGTCCAGCTTGGTCAGGCAGATGCCCGAGATGCTGTTGATTTCGATAGCGCGACGCAGGATGACGGCGTCAAACCAGCCACAACGACGGGCGCGGCCGGTGGTTGCACCGAATTCGTGCCCACGCTTGGCCAGGAACGCGCCGATGTCGTCGAACAGCTCAGTCGGGAAAGGACCCGAACCCACACGAGTGGTGTAAGCCTTGGTGATGCCCAGAATGTAATCCAGGTACATCGGGCCAAAACCCGAACCGGTCGCAATGCCGCCAGCAGTGGTGTTGGAGCTGGTGACGTACGGGTAAGTACCGTGGTCGATATCCAGCAACGAACCCTGTGCGCCTTCGAACATGATGTCTTTGCCGCCGCGACGCATTTCATGCAGCGTAGCGGTCACGTCGAGCATCAATGGCTTGAGCAGCTCGGCGTATTCCATGCACTCGTCGAGTGTTTTCTGGAAGTCGATCGCAGGCTCTTTGTAGTAATTGACCAGTACGAAGTTGTGGTAATCCAGCAACTCGCCCAGTTTGGCGGCGAAACGCTCACGGTGGAACAGGTCACCGATGCGCAGGCCGCGACGTGCAACCTTGTCTTCGTACGCCGGGCCGATGCCACGACCGGTCGTACCGATCTTGTGCTCGCCACGGGCTTTTTCGCGGGCCTGATCCAGCGCAACGTGATACGACAGGATCAGCGGGCAGGAAGGGCTGATGCGCAGGCGCTCGCGCACCGGGATGCCTTTCTCTTCCAGCTTGATGATTTCGCGCATGAGAGCGTCAGGCGCAACCACCACACCGTTACCGATCAGGCACTGGACGCCTTCGCGCAGGACACCGGAAGGAATCAGGTGCAATACGGTTTTTTCGCCATCGATCACAAGGGTGTGACCGGCGTTGTGGCCACCTTGGTAGCGAACCACGGCGGTAGCATGTTCGGTCAGCAGATCAACGATCTTGCCTTTGCCCTCATCACCCCATTGGGTGCCCAGGACTACGACATTCTTACCCATAACACTTGTCCTCATTCACGCAAACTTTGTGTCGGCGGCGGCCGACAGGAACACTCAAGAAGCCAGCGGCACTACCTGCCAACGCTCGCCATGCTGAATCAATTGCCGATCACAATCGGCCTCGCGCGCTGCGCCCACTTGTTGCCCAGGCAATGCCTGCACAACACGCTGGCCTTCACTGCGCAACTGGCACACCTGCTGCCAGAGTGCCGCGTCCGTGCTGTCCGGCATCCAGATACCGCCCGATGGCAGCTCGATTTCCGCACGCCCCAGGGTCACCAGGGTTTTCAAGTCCGTAGAGAAACCAGTGGCCGGGCGAGCCCGACCGAAATCCGCGCCGATGTCATCATAGCGGCCGCCCTGGGCGATGGATTGCCCCATGCCCGGAACGAACACCGCAAACACCACACCCGTGTGGTAGTGATAACCGCGCAGTTCACCGAGATCGAAATACAACGGTAGCTCAGGGAAGCGCGCTGCCAGGCGCTCGGCGACGGTCAACAGGTCGTCCAGCGCCGCCAGTACTGGCGCTGGCGCACCGGCCAGACGATCACGGGCCGCAGCCAGCACTTCGCGGCCACCGCACAGATCAACCAGCGCACGCAGCATGGCAGCCAGATCGGCAGGCAGGTTGGCGGTCAGTTCGATCACTTCATCGATGGCCTTGCGCTGCAGGGCGTCGAACAGCTGCTGCTCCACTTCACCGGACAAACCGGCGGCGCGGGCCAGGCCACGGTAGATACCGACATGCCCAAGGTCCATGTGCACTTCAGGCACATCAGCCAGTTCCAGTGTCGCCAGCATCAGGCTGATGACTTCGACGTCGCTGCTCGGGCTGGCATCGCCGTACAACTCGGCACCCAACTGGATCGGGCTGCGCGAGGACGACAAGGCACGCGGCTGCGCATGCAGCACGCTACCGGCATAGCACAGGCGGGTCGGGCCTTCACGGCGCAAGGTATGCGCATCGATGCGCGCCACTTGCGGCGTGATATCAGCGCGAAAACCCATCTGCCGACCCGACTGTGGGTCGATCACTTTGAAGGTGCGCAGATCCAGGTCCGAACCCGCGCCAGTCAGCAGGGATTCGAGATATTCGATATGAGGGGTGACTACGAACTCATAGCCCCAGCTCTGGAACAGATCCAACACCTGACGGCGCGCCACTTCAATGCGCGCCGCTTCTGGTGGCAGTACTTCTTCGATGCCATCTGGTAGCAGCCAGCGGTCAACCGTTGCCATTACGCCTTTCCCCTATGATCCGGGCGGCCAGCCATGAGGCGAGCCTTGAGTAAAGCAGACAGTGGTCGCTGTTCTGCGCTCATTCTTGCGGGCACGACGAGCGCCCGAGAATGGCCTTGCAGACCACTGTCCTCGAAAAATCTTGCCGCTTGGCCTGTGCAGGCTACGGCCAATCAATCGTGCAGACGCAAAAAAGCCGGGAATTTCCCGGCTGCCGCATCATACACACGTTTTACCGCGTGATCACCCCGCCAGACGGTTTTGCCGCCCGGCGGGAGGATTATCTACGGCTTGGATTTTTCCAGATAGCGGAAGAAATCACTGCTTGGATCCAGCACCATCACGTCGCTCTTGTTCGCGAAGCTTTCACGATAGGCGCGCAGGCTGCGGTAGAACGCGTAGAACTCCTGGTCCTGACCGTAAGCCTTGGAGTAGATCGAGGATGCCTGTGCGTCACCGTCACCGCGAGCCTCTTCAGACTCCCGATAGGCTTCAGCCAGCAACACACGACGCTGACGATCGGCGTCGGCACGGATGCCTTCAGCCAGCTCGTTACCCTTGGCGCGATGCTCACGTGCTTCACGTTCACGTTCGGTACTCATCCGCTCGAAAACGCTGCGGTTCACTTCTTTCGGCAGGTCGATGGCCTTGACCCGAACATCGATGACTTCGATGCCCAGTTCTTTTTCAGCCATGCGGTTCAGCGAAGCCGTGATGTCAGCCATCAAGGCATCCCGCTCACCCGACACAGCTTCGTGCAGGGTGCGTTTACCGAACTGGTCACGCAGACCGGATTCAAGACGGCGCGACAGACGTTCGTCTGCGATCTGCTTGAGGCCGGAGGTCGCGGTGTAGAACGTCTCGGCGTTTTTCACACGCCACTTGGCGTAGGCGTCCACCATGACCGCTTTCTTTTCCAGCGTCAGGAAGCGTTGAGTCGGCGCATCCAGTGTCAGCAGGCGACCGTCGAACTTGCGCACCTGGTTGACGTAAGGAACCTTGAAATGCAGGCCCGGCTGGACATCAGCCTGTACCACACGACCGAATTGCAGCAGAACTGCACGTTCAGTCTGAGACACGATGTAGAGGCTGTTCCAGGCAACGACTGCCAGCACGACCGCAACAATCAGGGCGATCAGCGATTTATTGCTCATCAGCGACTCTCCCTTGTACGCACATCGCGCTGCTGAAGCTCAGCGGCGCGAACGCCAGCGTCAGCACCAGTCGCGGCTGCACCAGTGGTCGGGGCAGTGCTGCTGTTACGGCCACTTTCGATCATCTTGTCCAGCGGCAGATAAAGCAGGTTGTTGCCGCCCTTCTCTCCGGTTACGAGAACCTTGCTGGTATTGGTGAACACCTCTTGCATGGTGTCCAGGTACAGACGTTCACGCGTGACTTCCGGAGCCTTGCGATACTCGGCAACCAGCTTGGTAAAGCGGTCTGCCTCACCCTTGGCGCGGGAGATCACTTCATCACGATAACCGTTGGCGTCTTCGATGATGCGCTGGGCCTGACCACGGGCTTCCGGGATAACCCCGTTGGCGTAGGTTTCAGCCTGGTTGCGCGAACGCTGCTCGTCTTCACGGGCACGGATCACGTCATCGAATGCTTCCTGCACCTCACGAGGCGCGGCAGCACTTTGTACGTTGACCTGAGTCACGGTGATACCGGTGCGATAGGTATCGAGGAAGCGTTGCAGACGCTCCTTGATTTCGCTCGCCATCAACTCACGACCTTCGGTCAGTACCTGGTCCATCGCCGTGGAACCCACGACATGGCGCAGCGCACTTTCGGTTGCGTGTTGCAGGCTGACTTCAGGCTGATCAACGTTCAGTACGAAATCCTGCAGATTGGAAATCTTGTACTGCACGGTCAGCGGCACCTCGACGATGTTTTCGTCTTCGGTCAGCATCTGGCCCTGCTTGCTGTAGGCACGTTCGCGAGTCACGTTTTCCATGTACTTGCGATCGAACGGCGGGAAATAAATGTTCAGACCCGGCCCTACGGTTTCGTGGTACTGGCCGAAGCGCAGCACAACGGCCTGCTCCTGCTCATCGACCACATAAATGGCGCTGTACAGCCAGATCGCGACCAGCACGACCAGCCCGATACCCAGCAGACCGAAACCACCGCCCTTGCCCGAGCTGCCGTTACCGCTGCCATCACCACTGCGTTTCTTTCCACCACCGAACAACCCATTCAGGCTTTCCTGCAGCTTTCGGAAGGCCTCGTCGAGATCCGGTGGCCCCTTGCGGTCGCCGCCCTTGCGCTTACCACCCCAAGGATCCTGATTATTCGAGTTGCCACCCGGCTCATTCCAAGCCATAGCGCTCTCCATCTGATAAAGCAAAGACGCGCCCACGGCGCGCCGACCAATGCTACAGAATGCCCGAGAATGCCGTACAACGGCTTTCTCACGCTTTTATTGCAAAGTGTGTTGCTCGATGAACTCCAGCGGCTGCAGTCCTTCGCGACTCACCAGGCGATTGAATTCAACTCGCGGTAAACGTACTGCCAACAAACTTGCGCCATCTTCGTCGTGCTCTTCGCTCTGCACGGCGCCCAGTTCGAAGAACTGAGCACGCAGACGAGCCAGACTCTGAGGCAGATGCAAGGTGCCGATAAACATATCGTCACCCAGCAATTCGGCGATGGCCTGCTTGAGCAGGTCCAGGCCTCGACCATCACGGGCAGACAGCCAGACACGCTGCGGTTTGCCGTCGGCATCACGCTGTATCTGGGGATCAACCCCTTCAAGCAGGTCGAGTTTGTTATACACCTCAAGGATCGGCAAGCCCTCGGCACCGATCTCGCCGAGCACCACCATGACCTGCTCGATCTGCGCCATGCGCTCGGGCTCATGAGAGTCGATCACATGCAGCAGCAGGTCAGAGTTGCTTGATTCTTCAAGGGTGGAGCGAAACGCCTCAACCAGTTTGTGCGGCAGATGGCGGATGAAACCCACGGTATCGGCCAGCACGATAGGCCCCAGGTCATCCAGTTGCAGACGACGCAGGGTAGGATCGAGGGTCGCGAACAGTTGATCGGCGGCGAAGACGTCGGAGTCGGTCACCGCATTGAACAGCGTCGATTTGCCGGCGTTGGTATAGCCCACCAGTGAAACCGAAGGGATGTCGGCGCGTTTACGACCGCGACGAGCCTGCTCACGCTGGCTGCGAACTTTTTCCAGCCGGCCTTTGATCTGACGCAGACGCACCCGCAACAGACGGCGGTCGGTCTCCAGCTGAGTTTCACCCGGACCACGCAGGCCGATACCACCGCCCTGACGCTCAAGGTGAGTCCAGCCGCGAACCAGACGGGTACTCATGTGCTCGAGCTGTGCCAGCTCGACCTGCAATTTGCCTTCATGAGTCCGCGCGCGCTGCGCAAAGATGTCGAGTATCAGACCCGTACGATCAAGGACGCGGCACTCGAAAACCTTCTCGAGGTTGCGCTCCTGACTGGGCGTAAGGGTGTGATTGAAGATGACGATATCGGCTTTTTCAGCTTTGACCTGGTCGCGAAGCTCCTCGACCTTGCCACTGCCTATCAGATATTTGGCCGATGGCCGATGACGCGGCACGTTGACGAACGCGACGGTATCGGCGCCAGCCGATATGGCCAACTCCTGAAACTCCTGCGGGTCTTCGCGCGCCTCAGGGTCCTGACCATCCAGGTGAACGAGAATCGCGCGTTCACCACCACTGTGGCGCTCAAAGAACAAGGCAGACTCCTATCAGGCGTTACCCGGCTCTGCATCGCCCTGCTCACCTTCGTTTGCGCTAGGCAGACGAATCGGGCGAACTGGAACAACAGTCGAGATAGCGTGCTTGTAAACCATTTGGCTGACGGTGTTCTTCAGCAAAATAACGAACTGGTCGAAGGACTCGATCGTGCCTTGCAGCTTGATACCGTTGACGAGATAAATCGAAACCCCAACCTTTTCTTTACGTAAAGTGTTCAGGTAAGGGTCTTGTAGCGAATGCCCTTTTGACATGTGCCGCACTCCTTTAAGGATCAATAATAATTCGAATTCTATGGGCTTGAACCGCCACCCCCCAAGGATAGACGGCTATTGCAAGGACTCAGCTCAATATGGAGACCGATCCCAGGTATTTCAAGGCGCGTGGCAGATTGTCGCAAGCCAGGCTGTCCAGCCAGTTCAAATCGTCCCAGCTGCGTAGCCAGGTGAACTGCCGCTTGGCCAGTTGGCGCGTGGCAATGATCCCCCGCTCCTGCATTTCAGCATATGTCAGCTTGTCGTCCAGATGATCCCAGACCTGGCGGTAACCAACGGCTCTTATAGACGGCAACCCGGCATGCAAGTCACCTCTTGAGCGTAATGCCAGAACTTCGTCCAGGAACCCCTGGTCCAGCATGTTCGAAAATCGTGTAGCGATTCGCTCGTGTAACACCCCGCGATCTGCCGGAGCAATGGCCAGGTTCGCGACAGTATAGGGCAATTGCGGTCTACCAGAAGCCGCAGCATCAGTAGTTTGCGCAGTTTGTTGTTCTCTATGTGCTGTCATGCTCAAACCGCTGACCCGATAGACCTCCAGCGCACGAATCAATCGCTGCGGGTCGTTCGGGTGTATTCGCGCCGCCGACACCGGATCCACCAGCGCCAACTGATCGTGCAATGCCTGCCAGCCATGGGCTGCGGCTTGCGCTTCAAGTTCGGCCCGAATCCCTGCATCAGCGGCTGGCATATCGGCCAGGCCGTCCAATAGAGCCTTGAAATACAACATAGTGCCGCCCACCAGCAGCGGAATTTTTCCGCGACCGGTTATTTCTGCCATCGCCGCCAGCGCATCGGTACGAAAATCCGCTGCGGAGTAGCTCTGGGCGGGGTCGAGAATGTCCACCAGACGGTGGGGAAACTCCGCCAATTGCTCTTTGGAAGGCTTGGCGGTGCCGATGTCCATGCCGCGATAGATCAGCGCGGAATCCACGCTGATCAGCTCGCAGGGCAGGACTTTGCAGAGTTCCATGGCCAGATCGGTCTTGCCGGAAGCCGTCGGCCCCATCAGGAAGATGGCCGGAGGTAGAGCGTTCATTCAACGACCGCGCAGAAAGAGTTTGTCCAGATCATCCAGGCCCATTTGGGTCCAGGTCGGTCGGCCATGGTTGCATTGACCGCTGCGCTCGGTGTTTTCCATGTCACGCAGCAGGCCGTTCATTTCCGGGATCGCCAGGCGCCGATTGGCGCGGATCGCCCCGTGACAGGCCATGGTGCCCAGCAACTCGTTCATGTGCGCCTGCACGCGATCGCTGGTGCCGTATTCCATCAGGTCGGCCAGCACATCACTGACCAGTCGATTGGCTTCGGCCTGCTTGAGCAACGCCGGAATCTGTCGGATTGCCAGGGTTTCCGGGCCCAGACGCTGCAATTCAAAGCCCAGACGCTGGAAGGTCTCGATGTGCTCTTCGGCGCAATCAGCTTCACGCTGACTAACTGCGATGGACTCGGGCACCAGCAGCGGCTGGCCGCTCAAGCCTTCGCTGGCCATGGCGATTTTCAGGCGCTCGTACATGATCCGCTCATGAGCGGCGTGCATGTCCACCAGCACCAGCCCCAAGGCGTTTTCCGCGAGGATGTAAATGCCTTTGAGCTGCGCCAGTGCGTAGCCCAACGGCGGGATGTCGCCCTGCGTCTCGGGCAATGAAACTGCTGGCGAACCGGGCAGCGGCGCATAGAACTCGCGATAGGCGGTTTGCGCCTCCGCTGCTGGCAAGATCGCAGTCGGGCGCGGGGTGTACTGATATTGATAACCCGCACCCGCCCCGGAACCTGCCGGCGCTGAATAAGGCTGAGCCTGAGGCTGCTCCAGCAGGTTCCCCGCCAAACGCATCTCGCCTTGAGGGCCGAACTCCCCGGCTTGCGGGCCGCTTGGGCGCTCGACGGCGGTGACCGGTGCTGAACCGGCCAGTTGATCCTCGGGCCGGACATCGCCCAGCGCCCGATGCAGGGTGCCATAGAGAAAATCGTGGACCATGCGCCCGTCACGGAAGCGGACTTCGTGTTTGGTCGGGTGCACGTTCACGTCAACCACCGCCGGATCGACTTCAAAAAACAGGACGAAGGTCGGATGACGGCCGTTGAACAGGACGTCGCGATACGCCTGACGAACCGCGTGGGCCACCAGCTTGTCGCGCACCGCACGGCCATTCACAAAGAAATATTGCAGATCGGCCTGGCTGCGAGAGAACGTCGGCAACCCCACCCAGCCCCACAGATGCAAGCCATTGCGCTCGATCTCGATGGGCAGCGCCTGCTCCAGAAAGCCCGGGCCACAGATCGCCGAGACGCGTCGCGCGCGGGCTGTGTCATCGTTGGCTTCGTGCAGGCTGAGGATGGTCTTGCCGTTGTGACGCAGGTGAAACGCCACGTCGAAACGCGCCAGCGCCATGCGCTTGATCACTTCCTGCAGGTGATCGAATTCGGTTTTTTCCGCCTTGAGAAACTTGCGTCGCGCGGGAGTGTTGAAAAACAGGTCGCGCACTTCAACCGAAGTGCCCACCGGATGCGCGGCTGGCTGCACCCGGGACGCCATGTCGCGACCTTCGGTTTCCACCTGCCAGGCCTGATCGGCATTGCGTGTGCGCGAGGTCAGGGTCAGACGCGCGACGGAGCTGATCGACGCCAGCGCCTCGCCACGAAAGCCCAGACTCATGACCCGCTCAAGGTCTTCCAGCTCGCGGATCTTGCTGGTGGCATGTCGCGCCAGCGCCAGGGGCAAGTCGTCCGGGGAAATACCGCTGCCGTCATCACGAACCCGCAGCAGCTTGATCCCGGCCTGCTCCACATCAACGTCGATGCGCTTGGCACCGGAATCGAGGCTGTTTTCCAACAACTCCTTGATGACCGACGCAGGCCTCTCGACGACTTCACCCGCCGCAATCTGGTTGGCCAGCCGGGGGCTGAGCAGTTCGATGCGCGCGGCAGTGAGCGACGCAGCGCCTGAGGCTGCCTGAACGTCCAGGTCCAGGCTGTCCACGAGAAGATCGGTCATGGCTGAGTGGCAACCTCGGAGCTAGGGATTTTCAGGTCCTGCCCGACGCGCAGCTCATCAGATTTCAGATTGTTGGCATCGCGCAGCACCGACGGGCTCATGTCGTAACGGGCGGCGAGCATGGACAGGCTTTCACCCGGACGCACTGTGTGGTTACGCGGCCCTTGTGCCAGCTTGCCGTTATCGCGCAGCCAGGCGATGTAAGTGCCCTGCGGCGGATTCTGCTGGAAGAACTGACGCACGCCAGCGCTGATCGAACGCGCCAGCGCTTGCTGATGCGACGCTGAACTGAGCTTGTTGGCCTCGGCGTTGTTGGAGATGAAGCCGGTTTCTACCAGGATCGACGGGATGTCCGGCGACTTGAGCACCATGAAGCCCGCTTGCTCAACCCGCTGTTTGTGCAGCGAGGTGACGCGGCCAATGTTGCTGAGGACTTTCTGGCCGACGTTAAGGCTGGATGACAAGGACGCCGTCATCGACAGATCCAGCAGCACCCCCGCCAGCATCCGGTCTTTGTCATCCAGGCTCACGGCACCCGCACCACCGATCAAGTCGGAACGGTTTTCACTGTCTGCCAGCCAGCGCGCGGTTTCGGACGTTGCGCCGCGTTCAGACAGGGCAAAAACCGAGGCACCGAAGGCTGCCCTTGAAGGCGCGGCGTCAGCGTGAATCGACACGAACAGGTCGGCGCCCTTGGCTCGGGCAATCTCCGTGCGCTTGCGCAGCGGGATGAAGTAGTCGCCGGTTCGGGTCAACTCCGCGCGATAGCCTTTTTCAGCGCTGATCTGCCGCTGCAGCTCTTTGGCGATCGACAGCACCAGGTTCTTCTCTTTCTGCCCGCTACTGCCTGACGCGCCAGGGTCTTCCCCGCCGTGACCGGCGTCGATCACGATCACGATGTCGCGCTTGCCGTTGGGCACCGGGGTGAGTTTGATTTCCGGCTTCGACGGACTGACCGGCACCGCAGGCGCAGAGGTCGCCGGGGTGCTGGCGATGATGGTCGGTGTCGGGTTGGCGTCAGAAGCCTCATCGAACAAGTCGACCACCAACCGGTTGCCGTACTGCTGGTTGGGCGCCAGGGTGAAGCTCTTGGGCGTCACGGCCTTTTTCAGGTCGATGACCACTCGCAAATCCGTGGGCGTGCGCTGTGCAGAGCGCATGCTGGTGATCGGCGTGTTGGCCATTGGCACGTTCAGCGGTCCGGCCAGGGTGGCGCCGTTGATATCAATGACCAGACGATCAGGGGAAGTCAGGGTAAAAACGCTGTGTTCGACGGGGCCGGTAAGATCGAAAACCAGCCGTGTGTTATCCGGTGCACGCCATAAGCGGACACTTCGTACTTGTGACGCTGCCAGCGCATCGACAGCCAGGGCTGTCAAAAGCAGACCCACTACAGTAACCAGCGCGCGAATGCGCATACCTAACCCCATTTCTATTTGAATTCCAACGCCAAAGCGGCACACCAGGTTTCGCCACGCGAGCCCGTCGGGCTCAAAGTCAGTGTCCGACCTTGCGCATGCGGCCTAATGGTAATGGTCAGGTCAGGCTTTGGCAAAAAGCCTGCACCACGTTCGGGCCATTCGATCAGACAAAGTGCATCGCCTTCGAGATAATCGCGGATCCCCAGGTACTCCAGCTCCTCAGGATCGACCAGCCGATACAGGTCGAAGTGAAAGACCCGCACTGCGCCCAGTTCATAGGGTTCGACCAGGGTAAAAGTCGGGCTCTTGACCGCCCCCACATGCCCCAGACCGCGGATAAGGCCCCGCGACAGCGTGGTTTTACCGGCGCCGAGGTCGCCGTCAAGAAAGATAATGCCGACCCCTTGGGTCACTTGGGCAATCCGCGCACCAAAGCTGGTCATGGCCTCTTCGCCGACCACATGCAGCGTTAACTCAGACACGGTTGTTGCTCCTCCAGTAACTGACGAATGGCCGGTATCACATCACTGGCCGCCAGCCCGCGGCCCATTTTGCCGGCCTGCTCTCCAGCGCTGGCATGCAGCCAGACGCCCAGGCAGGCGGCATCGAACGGATTCATTTTTTGCGCCATCAATGCGCCAATCAAGCCAGCCAGCACATCGCCCAAGCCGCCCGTGGCCATGACTGGATGGCCGCGATCACAGAGCGCCAGACGCCCATCGACGTCGGCGATCAGACTGCCCGTGCCTTTAAGTACACAGACCGCATTGAATTTATCGGCAAGCGCGCGGGCTGCAGCAGGGCGATCGGCCTGTACTTGTTTAGTGCTGATGCCCAGCAGGCGCGCAGCTTCCCCTGGATGCGGGGTAATCACGCAGCCTTTGGGCAGACTGACAAAACCTTGTGCCAGTTGATTGAGGGCGTCGGCGTCCCAGACCTGTGGGCGGTCAGCGTTGGCGGCAGCGGACAGCAGACTGCGCCCCCATCCGGTCTGACCCAGACCCGGCCCCACCACTAACACGCTGGCGGGTTCGATCAGCGCCATTAACTGATTGGCAGAAAGGATGGCAGCGCTCATGACTTCAGGCAGGCGCATCAGTGCGGCGGGGATATGTTCAGCGCGAGTCGCCAGCGTGACCATGCCCGCGCCGCTGCGCAACGCGCTCTCGGCAGTCATCAAGGTGGCGCCGCCGAAACCGTGATCGCCGCCAATCACCAGCACCCGCCCGTACATGCCCTTGTGGGCGGTGCGCGGACGTGGCGCCAGGCGAGGCAGACTGGACGCGTCCAGGCGGGTTGCGCTGGTAGGTATCTGCGCCACGATTGCCGGATCAGCCTGAAGGTCATCAAACACCAGCTCACCGATCAGATCGGCAGCGTCACCCGTCAGCAGGCCAAGCTTCAAGCCAATAAAGGTCACCGTCAGATCAGCACGCACCGCAACGCCCAGAATTTGCCCGGTGTCGGCGCTGAGCCCGGAGGGAATATCTACCGCCACCACAGGCAGGCCGCTGACATTGATGGCCTCAATGGCTGAGGCGTAAGGCTCGCGCACCTCGCCATTCAAGCCTGTGCCCAGCAACGCATCCAGCACAATGCCGCGCAGGGGTTGATTGGCCCAGGGCTGAATATTCACGCCAGCCGCTGAGGCCTCGGCATGGGCCGTCGCTGCATCGCCTTGCAGCGCAGTTGGATCGCCCACCGCAAATACCTGCACGTGCCACCCGGCCTTGCGCGCCAAACCGGCGACCAGATAGCCGTCGCCTGCGTTGTTGCCGCGCCCGGCCAGGACCGTCAATTCATGGGCATCGGGCCAGTGTCGACGCAATGCACGCCAGGTAGCGTGAGCGGCGCGCTCCATCAATTCCATGCCAGGAGTACCCGCCGCGATAAGGCGCGCATCAAGGTCGCGGACCTGCGCAGCGTCGTACAGCGCGTCGGGTAATTGGGGTTTCGTGATGACCATGCGTCTCTAGGCTCCGATGTCTGGCAGAATTATACGCACCTCCACCCGGTTTCTCCTTGCGCATGCCCGTTATAACTGTCGATCCACCCAACACCGTTGACCTTGTCACCCTTGCGCAATCGATCAAGGAGTGGGGCCGTGAGCTGGGCTTTCAGCAAGTCGGGATTGCCGGGCTTGATCTGGCCGAACACGAGCAGCACCTTGAGCGCTGGCTTGAGGCGGGCTATCACGGCGAGATGGACTATATGGCAGCGCACGGCAGCAAACGTTCGCATCCGGAGGAACTGGTGCCGGGCACGCTGCGCGTGGTGTCGCTGCGCATGGATTACCTGCCCGGCGACACCGAGATGACTCAGCGCCTGACCGAGCCGGAAAAAGCCTACGTGTCGCGCTACGCCCTGGGCCGCGACTATCACAAGCTGATCCGCAAACGCGTACAGCAACTGGCCGAACGCATCCAGCAGGCGATAGGCCCGTTCGGCTACCGCGCTTTCGTCGACAGCGCTCCGGTGCTGGAAAAAGCCATCGCCGAACAGGCCGGGCTGGGCTGGATCGGCAAGAACACCCTGGTGCTGAACCGCAAGGCCGGGAGTTTTTTCTTCCTCAGCGAGCTGTTCGTTGATCTGCCCTTGCCCGTGGACGCGCCCCACGCTACCGAACATTGCGGGCGCTGCACCGCCTGCCTGGACATCTGCCCGACGGCTGCGTTTGTCGGGCCCTATGTGCTGGATGCCCGACGCTGTATTTCCTACCTGACCATCGAGCTGAAAACCGCGATCCCGGAAGAGCTGCGCCCCTTGATCGGCAACCGGGTGTTTGGCTGCGATGACTGCCAGATCGTTTGCCCCTGGAACCGCTTCGCGCGGCCGACTGATCAAAGCGACTTCCAGCCTCGGCACAATCTGGACAATGCAGGCCTGGCCGAGCTGTTTATGTGGGACGAGGATAAATTCCTCAGCAACACCGAAGGCTCCCCGCTACGCCGGGCGGGTTATGAACGCTGGTTGCGTAATCTGGCAGTGGGCTTGGGCAATGGGCCGTCGACCATTCCCGTACTGCAAGCCCTTGAGGCGCGGCGGGACTATCCGTCGGAGTTAGTCAGGGAGCATGTGGAGTGGGCGTTGAAACAGCATGAGCAAAACCGCTGACCTGTAGGAGCTGCCGAAGGCTGCGAATAGCGGGGTGTCAGATAATCGCTTTTCGCAGCCTTCGGCAGCTCCTACAGAGAAACATCATCAATGCTCATCACCCTTATAAACAAACTTCGGCATGTTCCAGTTGAAGCGGATCGCCAACAGGCGCAGCAGCAGGCCGCCGAACAGGGTGATCAGGATGCTTTGCTCCTGAGGCAACTGCAGGTGCTGGCACAGCAAGAAGCACCACGCTGCCAGGAAGGAAACGCTGGCATACAGCTCGCGTCGAAACACCAGCGGGATGTCGTTGCAGAAAATATCCCGCAGGATGCCGCCAAACACCCCGGTGATCACCCCGCATACCGAGGCCACCAGCAAGCCGGTTCCGACTTCCAGCGCGGTCATGCAACCAATCAGGGTAAAAGCCACCAGGCCCAAGGCATCGAGCACTAGAAACAATGAGCGCAAATGCCGCATCAACGGCGCGATGAATATCGTCAGCAGCGCCGCAACGCTGGTGAGGATCAGGTATTCAGGGTGCTTGACCCACGTCAGCGGATAATGCCCCAGCAGCACATCACGCACCGACCCGCCGCCAAGCGCGGTCACGCAGGCAATCAGCACCACTCCAAACCAGTCCATGCCGCGCTTGCCCGCAGACAAGGCGCCTGTCATGGCTTCAGCGGTAATGGCGATCAGATAGAGCATCAACAACATGGCGGCGATCCCTGCGACAAGGCCGCGCAGTTTAAGGCAGGCACCAAAAGGGGGCAAAGGTTGAAAATCACCACCCTGTAGGAGCTGCCGAAGGCTGCGAACGGCGGTGTATCAGACAGGTCGCTTTCGCAGCCTTCGGCAGCTCCTACAGGGATCACTGCTCGGCTCACACCTTGATGAAATGCTCGCGATAAAACCGCAGCTCGGCGATGGATTCGCGGATGTCGTCCAGGGCCAGGTGGGTACTGCCTTTCTTGAATTTCAGCTCAGGCGACCAGCGGGCGGCCAGCTCCTTGAGGGTGGAAACGTCCAGATTGCGGTAGTGAAAGTAGTTTTCCAGCGCAGGCATGTGGCGATAAAGGAAGCGACGATCCTGGCAGATGCTGTTGCCGCAAATCGGCGAACTGCGCTCCGGCACCCACAGTTTGATGAACTCAAGGGTCTCGGCTTCGGCTTGCGCCATGCTGATGGTACTTTCGCGAACCCGCTGGGTCAGGCCTGAACCGCCATGTTGACGGGTGTTCCATTCATCCATCTTCGCCAGGGTTTCATCGCTCTGGTGTACAGCGATCACCGGGCCTTCAGCCAGGGTATTGAGTTCGCTGTCGGTGATGATCGTGGCCATTTCGATAATGACGTCGGTGTCCGGGTCGAGACCGGTCATTTCCAGATCGATCCAGATCAGGTTCTGCTTGTTCTGCATAGTGGGCTCCTCAGCGTAGGCGCGCAGTTTAGCTCACCGCGGCATGCTAGACTCCCCCGCGTTTACTTATTCAGCTGCTTTATCACTCGGAACACCCATGGCCAAACGCCAACTCAATCGTCGTCAAAACTGGCGCATCGAAAAAATTCAAGGCGAGCGCGCCGCCCGCGCCGCCAAACGTGAGTCGCAGACTCTGGAAACCCTCGAGGGCGGCGATCTTGGCCCCGAGCAGACCGGTCTGGTGATCGCGCACTTTGGCGTGCAAGTCGAAGTGGAGGCTCAGGACGGCGAACAGACCGGCCAGGTTTTCCGCTGCCATTTGCGCGCCAACCTGCCCGCTCTGGTCACCGGTGATCGCGTCGTATGGCGTGCTGGAAATCAGGGCATCGGCGTCATCGTCGCGCAATTGCCGCGTAACACCGAGCTGTGCCGTCCTGACAGCCGTGGCCAACTCAAGCCGGTTGCAGCCAACGTCGACCTGATCGTGATTGTGTTCGCGCCCATGCCCGAACCCCACGCCAACCTGATCGACCGTTATCTGGTCGCCGCCGAGCATGCGGGGATTCGGCCGCTGCTGTTGCTGAACAAATTCGACTTGATCGATGAGCAGAACGCTCCGGCGCTCAACGCCCTGCTGGCGGTGTATCGAACGCTGGGTTATCCGGTGCTGGAGGTGTCTGCGCACCATGGTGATGGCATGCAGCAGCTGCAAACCCAGCTGGACGGCCACATCAGTGTGTTCGTCGGCCAGTCGGGTGTCGGCAAGTCGTCGCTGGTCAACAGCCTGCTGCCGGAAGTCGAAACCCGCGTCGGGCCGTTGTCGGAAGTGTCCGGCCAGGGCACCCACACCACGACCACCGCGCGGCTGTTCCACTTCCCCCGTGGCGGCGATCTGATCGACTCACCGGGTATCCGCGAATTCGGCCTGGGCCACGTCAGCCGCGCTGACGTCGAAGCAGGTTTCATTGAGTTCAACGACCTGATCGGCACCTGCCGCTTCCGCGACTGCAAGCACGACCGGGAACCGGGCTGCGCTCTTCTGATCGCCCTGGAAGAAGGCCGCGTGCAGCAACAGCGCATGAACAGCTACCGCTCGATCATCGCCAGTTTGCCGGAAAGCACCTACTGACCGCACGGAACCTGTAGGAGCCAACTTGTTGGCGAGGCGGTCTGTCAGATACGCCGCCTCGCGAACAAGTTCGCTCCTACACGAAATGCCGCTACCACAGATTCAGGGTTGAACAAAAAAGCCCGGACTCTCCCAAGTCCGGGCTGTTCTCTTGCAGCTTGCAGCTTGAAGCTTGCGGCTAAACCGCTAAACCGCTAAACCGCTAGTTCTTCGTCTCCTGCATCTTCAGCGTGCCATCTTCGAACAGGTTCATTTTCTGCCGAACCTCATGCGGCTGGGCGAAGGCCTGTGGATCATCCGGCGGCTGGATTCTCGGATTGACTGGCGCAGCCGGTGCAGGCGCAGTGGTCGGGCCTTTGCCCTGGCCGCCTCTGTAAACCTGACTGCCTTCAATACGCTGCATGGCTTTCTTGGTCAGGACCATGATATCGATGCGCCGGTTGACCGGGTTTAGCGGATGCTCGCTGTCGTACAGCATCGACGACGCATAACCCACGACCCGTGCAACCTGGTTTTCCGGATAAGTCCCGGCAACCAGCGCCCGACGCGCAGAGTTGGCCCGGTTTGCCGACAGTTCCCAGTTACCGAACTCGCCATTGCCCACATAAGGCTTGCCATCGGTATGACCGCTGATGCTGACCTTGTTTGGCACCGCTTTGATGGTGTCGGCCATGGCCAGCAGAATATCTTCGAAATACGGCTTGAGCCTGGCACTGCCCAGATCGAACATTGGCCGGTTGTCAGCATCGGTAATCTGGATGCGCAGACCGTCCTGCGTGATCTCGAAGTGGATCTGATCCTTGAATTTCTGCAGGTCCGGATTCTCGTTGATCTTGTTCTGCAGCTCCTGCAGCAACAATTCCAGACGCTCCTGCTCAACCTCTTCAGCCTTGGCTTCGGCGGTGTCGGATTCAATAGGCACGTTATCCGGAGTCGGCGTGGATTTGACCTCCGGGTTCAGCGTCTGGTCAGGCGACATTTCCGGCGAGCCACCCAGGTCAATCACATAGGGCGAACCGCTGTCCGAAAACCCGACCGGATCCTTGAAGTAACCGGCAATGGCGATCAACTGTTCCGGTGTGGCCGAAGACATCAGCCACAGCACCAGGAAGAACGCCATCATGGCGGTCGCGAAGTCGGCGAAGGCGATTTTCCATGCGCCGCCGTGGTGTCCGCCTTCATAGCGCTTGACGCGCTTGATGATTATCGGCTGATTATTTTCCATGAATCAGCGACCGCGAACCGCTTGCTCCAGCTCGCTGAAGCTGGGCCGATGCGCAGGATAGAGAACCTTGCGGCCGAACTCGACGGCCAGCGAAGGCGGCATGCCGGACGCCGATGCAACCAGGGACGCCTTGATGGCCTCGTAGACGTTGAGCTCTTCCTTGGCATCGTGGGCCAGGGAGGTGGCCAGGGGGCCGAAGAAACCATACGCCGCGAGAATACCGAAGAAGGTACCCACCAGTGCCGCACCTACGTGGTTACCGATGGCAGCCTTGTCGCCGTCACCCAGGGAAGCCATGGTCACCACGATACCGAGTACCGCCGCGACGATACCGAAACCTGGCATACCGTCAGCAACGCCGGTTACTGCGTGGGAAGGGTGGCCCAGTTCTTCCTTGATGCTTTGCAGTTCCATGTCGAACAAGCCTTCCAGCTCGTGGGGAGCCATGTTGCCGGACGACATGATGCGCAGGTAATCACAGATGTAAGCGGTCATCCGCTCGTCTTTCAGAACCCCGGGGTACTTGGCGAAAATCGGGCTTGCTGACGCATCCTCGATGTCCCCTTCGATCGCCATCATGCCTTCACGGCGGCTCTTGTTGAGGATCTCATACACCAGCCCCAGCACTTCCAGATAAAACGCATGCGTGAAACGAGTGCTGAACATCTTCAGCGACTTCTTGATCACGTGCATGGTCATGTAGCCAGGGTTGGCCTGCAGGAACGCGCCCAGTGCCGCACCACCGATGATCAACACCTCGAAAGGCTGGATCAGCGCGGCAATTTTGCCGTGGGAAAGGACGTAGCCCGCGAGCACGCTCGCGAAAACCACGATGATGCCGATAATTTTAGCCATAGGTAGAAGGTACTTACTGAGTCGGGTTCAGGGACGTGTGCGGAAGTTCTTGAAACTCTTCTTCTACTTATCGGCATATGTGGGCCAGACTATAGGCAGAAAATCTGAAAAAGCCAGACACCCCCTGAACGGGCGCCCTCGATCGGGTGTCAAAGCCGCGTAGTTGTGCTCACTAGTTTCGCAGTACCCACTGCCTAAAATATTCAGTCGCACAGGCCCGATGCATGCTCCCAGAAACCTCGACACCGCTTGCCGTTCCCAAAACCCTCGACGGCTGGCTCAAGCAACTGGATGGCATTGCGTTGCCGGTGCCTGCGGTCAGCCACGGCAAGGTTCGCAGCGCGCTGAACGACAGCCGCCGTTCGTTGCGAGACATCGCGGATCTGATGCAGGACAGCCCCGCGCTGGTACTCAGCGTGATGCGCGAAGCCAACCACCAGAGTACCGGCGTGAGCGAACCGGCTGAAAGCCTGGAAGTGGCCATCACCCGGCTGGGGCTGGCGCGGACCGAAGTCTTGCTCAACAGATTACCGGCCCTGGAAACGTCCAGAATCCCGGCGACCTTTCGCCAGTTATTGCTGATCAGCCAGCATGCCAGCCAGCAGGCCAATGGCTTGTTTGCCAGCCGCCTGGCGCGGTTGTGGCAAGACATCCATCTGGGCAGCCTGCTGTTTCTGTCGCCGCTTTGGCCCGTCGCGCTGGTGCATCCGAAACTGCTGGATGAGTGGGAATTACGCGTTATCCACAAGGGAGAATCGGCGCGCAAAGTCGAGAACCAATTGTTCGGCGTCAGCCTTCTGGAGCTCTGCTTCGAACTTGCGACCTTGTGGCGCCTGCCCGTCTGGGTAACCCAAGGTTACAAATTACTGATGAGTGAGCGTCGCCAACTGGTCAAGGCGCTGCACATCGCCCGGGGCAATGACGACCCCTTGCAGCAACAGCAACTGATGGACGCCGACCCGAATCTGCGACGCTGGCTCAATCAGCCTGCCAACACCGTGCTGCTGGGCAACGGTCTGGCGCTGTCAGCGCAGCAGGCCTGGGACAGCCCGCACTGCCTGCGCTGGGAACTGTTGACCAGCCTGTATCTGCAACAAAGCATGGACAGCGTCCAGCAACAGGCGCACCAGAACGCCGTGGCCAGCGCGCGACAGCACATCGACCACGGCTTGTGGCATCCCGCCGAAGCGTTGCTCTGGCCTTGGGCGACTCGCCGGATCCACAGCAAACTCAAGGCCGCTCCCCCGCCATCGCCCGAATTGCTACAGAGCTGGCGCAAGCAATGCGCCGAACTGTTGATGGATCCTTCGCCCTTCAGCAACGCCATGCACTTGACCACCACCGCCCGCGACGCTCTGGTCGCCTGTGGCATGGAACGGGTCATGCTGTTGATGCCTGACAAAACCGCGACCCTGCTGCGGGTTCATCAGATTGCAGGGTTGCGCAGCGAATCCGCGACACTGTCGCTTTCCATAAAGGAAAGCACCGTGCTGCAGCGCTTGCTGGCGCAGCCCACCCAACTGCGCATGACCCCCGCCAACATCGAACAATTCTCGGCACTGCTCCCGGGCAATCTCAAAGCGTTATTCCCCGGCCAGCACTGGTTGATCCGGTCGCTGAGCAGCAACAGCAAGGTGCTGATGCTGGTGATTGCGGATCAGGGTGGCGGGCCGCTTTCGGAGACCTCTGTGCAGGCCTTCGGGAAAACCTGCCAGTGCATCGAGCGTGCGCTGACCAGCTTTAGTGGCCGCAAAGCCTGACAGCTGGGCTACAATTCGCCACTTTTTTATTGGAGGCTGCACATGTCCGTCTTCTCCGGCCTGCCGCTGGTTATCGAGCCGCAGGACCTCAAGGAACGTCTAGAGTCGCCGCAATTGATCCTCGTGGACCTGACCAGCCGAGCCCGCTACGACGCCGGACACATCCCCGGCGCACACTTTGTGGACCCCAAGCGCACCCAGCTGGGACTGCCTCCTGCGCCCGGCCTGTTGCCTGCCAAAGCGGACCTCGAAACCCTGTTTGGCGAACTCGGCCACAACCCGGATGCTGTGTATGTGGTCTACGACGACGAAGGCGGCGGCTGGGCCGGGCGTTTTATTTGGTTACTGGATGTTATCGGCCATAGCCACTATCACTATGTCGATGGTGGCTTGCTGGCCTGGCAGGCCGCTGATTTGCCGCTGTCCACCGAGGTTCCGGCCGCTAAAGGTGCGCCTGTCGCGCTGACATTGCACCCGGAACCGACCGCGACCCGCGAATACCTGCAGAGTCGCCTCGGCGCCGATGATCTGGCAATCTGGGACGCTCGTGGCCCGACCGAATATTCAGGCGAAAAAGTCCTCGCGGCAAAAGCCGGGCATGTTCCCGGGGCCATCAATTTCGAATGGACCGCTGGCATGGATCCGGCACGCAACCTTCGTATCCGTGAAGACATCGGCGAAATCCTGACGGGCCTGGGCATCACCGCCGACAAAGAAATCATCACCCACTGCCAGACCCACCACCGCTCGGGCTTCACCTACCTGGTCGCCAAAGCGCTGGGTTACCCGCGAGTCAAAGGGTACGCGGGCTCATGGGGCGAATGGGGTAACCATCCGGACACGCCTGTAGAGCGTTGATCGACCGGCACACTTATTTGGAAACGTTTAGGAATAGTGATGAAAGAGCGTCTGTTTATCCTCAGCCAGTATTTGCTGCCGCACCATCTCCTGTCGCGTCTGGCAGGTTGCGTGGCCGAGTGCCGTGTGCGCTGGTTCAAAAATGCCTTCACCGCCTGGTTCGCGCGTCGCTACCAGGTCGACATGTCCCAGGCACTGGTTGAAGACCTGGCTGCGTACGAGCATTTCAATGCCTTCTTCACCCGCGCGCTGAAACCCGGCGCACGTCCGCTGGATGAAACACCGGGCGCGATCCTGTCCCCGGCAGACGGCGCGATCAGCCAGCTGGGCCCGATCGAACAGGGCCGTATCTTCCAGGCCAAAGGCCACAGCTTCAGCGTGCTTGAACTGCTCGGTGGCGATGCGGCGTTGGCTGCGCCCTTCATGGGCGGCGAGTTTGCCACGGTTTACCTGTCACCCAAGGATTACCACCGTGTACACATGCCGCTGGCCGGCACCCTGCGGGAAATGGTCTACGTGCCTGGGCGGATTTTCTCGGTAAACCAGACCACTGCCGAAAACGTTCCGGAGTTGTTCGCGCAAAACGAACGCGCGGTCTGCATTTTCGACACCGAGCGTGGTCCGATGGCCGTGGTGCTGGTGGGCGCAATGATCGTGGCGTCCATCGAAACCGTATGGGCCGGCTTGGTGACACCACCAAAACGTCAGCTCAAAACCTTCCGCTACGATGAAGCCGCCCGCGCGCCGATCCATTTGGAAAAGGGCGCAGAAATGGGTCGCTTCAAGCTGGGTTCCACCGCCATCGTGCTGTTTGGCCCGAACCAGGTGAAGTGGGCCGAGCAGCTTGGAGCCACTTCGCCAGTACGTATGGGTCAGGCCCTGGCGCTGCCGGTAGAAGCCTGACAAGTTTGCAATAGTGGCATTAGGTGCCACTATCTGCAGTTCTGCGCGCGTTAAGAAGGCGCCCACCTGTCCGTTACGTCGGACCACGGGACGCCTTCAAGGCTGCGACAGAGGGCCGATGCTGTTACAGTCCAGCATCGGCGTTTCGAGAAATTTCGCCTTGTATTGACTCAGGTACCACCCCCTGTAATGGGCGAGTGCTATTGGTGCGTCATTCAAGGTAGCCGTTCGGGCCTATGTTGGTCGTAGTTGGAGTCAGCCGGTCACATGAGTAACTTGAGCCTTCCTGTGTTGTTGCGTGTTCCTACGCCGACGCAGTCGAGCCTGACGTTCTGTGAAGCCAACCCCAAGGATCTCAAGCGTTGGATATCGACGCTGCCCAAAGCAAACCTCGGCGAAACCGCCCGCCAGCTTTACCAGAGCCTCTCCGAACTCAACCAGCTGCTGACGCCCAGCGATAACCGTCTGCAGATGCTTGAACTGCTGCGCCCCGAAGTCTATTTCGTCTGCAAGCACCTGGAGCGGCACTTTCTCAATCAGGCAGTCGTCCTCGACGAACGTCCGCGCAAGGTCGCCAACCTGTGCCAGGCGCTGCAAAACCATCTGGCCGTCGGCTACAAACTGATTGTCGAGCGCATCAGCGCGCGGCTGACCAAAGATCGCGCGCCGCTGCTGACCACCGCACTGCAACGTGCCGTGCATTGCCTCAATGGTCCGTTGATCCGCGCCACTCAGTTGTATTGCCCGGTGCAGGACGGCCTCTGGACCGAACTGCATCAGCTCTACCAGATCGCCTGTCAGCATCAGTTGCAAAATATACCGGTCAATGACGAGCAGGCAGCGCACACCCGTGCGCTGACCGTCGAACAGACTTACATCATCGGTTTGATGATGGGCTGCTCGCGCTGCAACCAGATGCGCCAGCTCAATATCAGTCGCCTTGCGGAAGTGCTCGATGCCTGGAGCCCGCTGGTGCGTCTGCAGTCGCCGGTCGACGAGAGCAGCCTGTTTGCACTTTCCGCCAGACAGGACAAGCCGCCCCTTTATAAATCGCTGTTCCCTGAAGAGCAGCATCCCGGCTTGTTGGGGATAAACACCCAGGCGCTTTCCGCGATGATCAATCGCTACCTGGAGATGCCTGCCGATCAGCGTTCGCAGCTGCCGTTACTGGTGCCGCAAGGGTTCACCACCGAGTTTCTGCAACACTTGGCGGTGGTCTGGGGGGATGTGGCCGAGCGCACCTTCCAACGCACAGCCGGGCAAGGCCAACTGTCGATATGCATCGGCATGAGTGCCCTGCACTACTACCTGGCTGGCCAGCGGTCTTTCAGCGAAATGCTGCAACTGCCAGTGCCCAAGGCGGCCGAATTCAAGCTGGAGCTGGTCAGCGACAAAATCGATGACCCGTGGGGTAACGCCTTCGATACCCAGCGCGGCAACACGTCGGAAAACATGTTGCCCTACGAAGAGATTGAGTATCAGCAAGCCGAGGCGGACGGCGGCGAATCCGCCTCCAATGCCCAGCAAGGCTTCCCGACCTTTGATCTGCAGATCGTCAATCACAGCCCCGGCGGTTATTGCCTGGCGTGGCCCAAGGAAGTGCCGCCGCAGCTGCAGGCGGGCGAACTGCTGGGGATTCAGGATTACGCCGGTCAGGGCTGGAGCATCGCGGTCATCCGTTGGGTACGGCAAGTGCGAACGGGCGGCACGCAGATGGGCATCGAGCTGATTGCGCCCCTTGCCCAGCCGTGCGGTTTGCAGATCGTACGCGACGGGCAGAACAGCCCTTTCATGCGCGCGTTGATGCTCCCGGAAATTCGCGCCATGGAACAGCCCGCGACGATTCTGGCCCCACGCCTGCCGTTCAAGGAAGGCAACAGCGTGATCATCAATATCGCCGGCGAACAACTGCGCGGATTACTGGGCACGCAACGCGCCAGCAGTGGCAGCTATAACCAGTTCGAGTACGAAACCTTCGAAGCCCCCACCAATTCCGAAGGCGGCACCGCCAAGCCTGATCAGGAATTTGATTCGTTGTGGACGTCTTTATAGACATCCACGCTCACTTGTAGGAGCTGCCGAAGGTTGCGAATTGCGGTCTGTCAGCAATAAAGCCTTCGCAGCCTGCGGCAGCTCCTACAGGTCAGGGTGCATCAGCCGCGCCCTTCCCGATCCCGAACGCCCAACAGGTACAGCACGCCATCCAGGCCCAGGGTGGAGATCGCCTGTTTCGCAGACTGCTTCACCAACGGTTTGGCCCGGAACGCAACGCCCAGCCCGGCAATCGCCAGCATCGGCAGGTCGTTGGCGCCATCACCTACGGCAATGGTCTGCTCCAGACTCAAACCTTCCTTCGCCGCCAGTTCGCGCAGCAAGTCAGCCTTGCGTTGAGCATCGACAATCGGCTCGACCGCCACGCCGGTGCATTTGCCATCCACGACTTCCAGTTCGTTGGCGAACACATAATCGATGCCCAGCCGGGCCTGAATCTGCCTGGCAAAGTAAGTGAAGCCACCGGACAGAATCGCAGTCTTGTAGCCCAGGCGCTTGAGTTCGGCGAACAGGTTTTCCGCGCCCTCGGTCAGGCGCAGCGAGGCGCCGATTTCGTCGAGCACACTGACGTCCAGGCCTTTGAGCAAGGCCATGCGCTCTTTGAAGCTGGCACGAAAATCCAGCTCGCCGCGCATCGCACGCTCGGTGATTTCCGACACCCGATCACCCACGCCGTAAGCCTTGGCCAACTCATCGATGACTTCTGCTTCGATCAGCGTCGAGTCCATGTCAAACACGGCCAGACGCCGGTTGCGGCGGTACAGTGAATCCTGCTGGAACGCGATATCGATGTTCAATTCCTGCGCAACACCGAGGAATTCAGCCTGCAACGCCTTGGCGTCGGCAGGTTCGCCGAGCACTGAGAATTCGATGCACACTTTGCTTCTGTCAGTGGGAGCATCCAGCGGCGTACGGGCAGACAGGCGATCAATCTTGTCGATATTCAGCCCGTGCTGAGCGGTGATGGCCGTCACGCGCTGCAATTGCTCGGCGGTGACTTTGCGGCTCAGCAGCGTGACGATGTGCCGGGCCTGGCCCTGGTTTTCGACCCAGCGCTGGTAATCGTCTTCCGATACCGGCGTCACACGCACCTGCTGATCCAGGCTTGAGGCCGTCGACAGCAGCTTTTTGAGAACCTGGGCGCCCTGCTCGGTGCCTGGAATTTCCACCAGGATGCCGAACGACAAGGTGTCGTGGATCACCGCCTGACCAATGTCGAGGATATTCACCTCACCTTGAGCGAGCACGCCAGTGATGGCCGAAGTGAGACCGGGACGGTCTTCACCGGTGATGTTAATCAGGACGATTTCGCGCAAGGGACACCCCAGCAGTGGAAAAAAAACGCATTCTAACGACTTTCAGTGACCATCGGGCACAGGCAGCGCTTTGCCGCTACAGGGTCGGTCGTTATACTGCGCGCGAACTTCACCGAAAGAGCCGTGCTCTGTGAACCGGCCCACGCCAGTTAAAACCGATAATTTCTTCCTGCTCATCTTCCGTGCACTGCGCCATCGCCGTGTCCCGATAGCTTTGCGCATTGCCAGCCATAACGTGATCCTGGTCGCTTTGGCGCTGGTGATTTACGCCGGCGTGATGGGTTTGCAATTCAAGCAGGCCATGCATGAGCAGGCCGATGCCCTGGGCCAGGCGATAACCACGCAAACGGCGACCTCTGCCACAGAGCTGTTGGTGTCCAACGACATCCTCAGCCTCAACGTGCTGCTGGGTAACCTGGTCAAGAACCCGCTGGTGGCGCATGCCGCGATCTACAGCGTGGATAACCGCATCCTTGCCGAAGCCGGTCAGCGCCCGAAAAACGGGCTGCTGGGCGAAGCCGAGGGCCTGTATGAAATCAAGATCACGTTCCAGGATGTGATGGCGGGTCACCTGCGCATCAGCCTGGACATGTCGCAGTTCCAGCAACCGATGACCATCAGCTTGCAGAGCATGGGCATTCTGGCCGGGATTCTGCTGGCACTGGCGCTGGCCTTGAGCCTGCGCCTGGGCCGTCACATTTCCACGCCCCTGCTGCAATTGCGGGTCTGGCTGCGCGATATCGACCCGTACACCCCGGCCGTCGAGCGCCAGGATGAGATCGGTGATCTGGCCCGCCAGCTGCGCACTTCTTTCGCACCGCCGATGCCGGAACCCGAGCCTGAGCCGGAGCCTGAATACGCCGAAGAGCCGTCCGAAGATGATCCGTATCTGGAGGCTGACGACGAGCCTGCGCCGGCTGTTGCAAAGGGTCGCGGCCAGCGCGAGCCGGGCTTCGACGAGGCGCCGAAAACGCCACGTCTGCCAGCTCCGCCAGTGCAGCGCCGTCTGGTGGCCGAGGAAGATGAAGAAGACGACGGTGAAGACCCGTTCGCCGATCTGCGCGACAGCACCAGCCCGGCACCGGTGGTCAGCAAAGCCGCGGTTGTGCCGAGCACGCCTCAGCCAAGTGCGGTACTGGCCGTGCAGTTGGGCTCTCAAGACCAACTGCGTCGCCTGCCCCGCGCTCGACTGACTGATCTGTTGCAGCGTTATCGCGACTGCCTTGATCAGGCGTCCTCACTGTACGAAGGCGAGCTGCATACCCTGAACGACGGCAGCACCCTGATGCTGTTCCACTTCCAGGAAAGCGGCGACGACTACCTGACCAACGCCATTTGCTGCGGCGAGCTGTTGCGCGCCCTGAGCCATGCGTTGCAGATCGAAGTCGCTGACAGCGGCATCACGTTGCAATTGCAACTGGGCCTGACATTGGGTGAAGGCCTGGCGGGTCTGAGTCAGATCGACCTGCTGCTGACCGAAACCGCGCAGGACGCACTGGCCTTGTCGCAGCACAGCCGCAATCTGCTGCTGGTCGAGCGCAAGATCAACGACGACGCACTGGTCCGCCAGCGCGCCCGTATCCGCCCTATCGCCAGCCCGGAAGGCGCGTGTTGCGTCGAGCGCCTGATGGAGCCCTACCCCTCAATGCTCGAACGCCAACTGGCACGCATGCACGAGACCCGCAAGGCGTAGCAGCCAAAGGTTGCGAGCGGCTCTGGCCACTGTTCTGTGGGAGCGAATTCATTCGCGAAAGCGGTCTACCTGGTTAAGCATCGGAGCCTGACACTACGCCTTCGCTAATGAATTGGCTCCCACAGGCTCGTCGGTGATCTCCTACAGGCCGGCTCTCGCAATCGACCGCCCACAAAAAAGCCCGCATCGCTGCGGGCTTTTTATTGCGTGCCGGTTAGAAACGGAACACTTCAAGGTCGGTGCGTATCGGAGAAGCCATGGGGATCTTTGGCTTGTCCGGCTCTTTGGCACGGGCTACCGGAGCCTTTCTCGGCTCTTCCACGGGCGCCCAGGAAATCGGTTTCACCGCAGAGCTCAACTGATCGGCCAGGCGTTGCAGCAGCACACCCTGCGCGCGGACCTGATCGGCGGACGTACCCGCATGCAGCTCTTCCAGGTGAATGATGCGACTGTCGCGTACCTGGCCCTTGCGGTCCAGCAAGCGCCATTGGGCATCCAGAATCGCCGGTTGTTTAGTACCCGAATCCAGACGCGTGATGGACAAGACGACTTGTACATCAGGGCTGAAATTGGCAACCGCCGGCGCAAGGACGACGCGCTGGCTGTCGAGCTTCCACGCCAGTTGGCGCAGCAGCAATTGATCGATGTCCGAAGAGAGACTGCCCGCCCAGCGACCATCGGTCGAAGCCGTCAGGCTGCCATCGGGTTGGCGTTGCAGCAGCGTTTCGCGCTGCAGGTAGTCGGCCACCGAAACAGGGCCAAGCAAAACAGCCAGTCCGGTCGTGCGCGTCGGTTGGCCGGGCGTTCCACTGTCCAGCTGATAAAGCGCGGTCGGCTGCTGCGTACTGCAACCAGCCAGACCCAAAACACCGGTCATCAACAAAACAACGGGAAGGCGTAAAAGATTCATCATCCCATCCAGGTGGCAGCCGCAAGGCGATCCACAGTGTAAATACTCACAAATTCGTGCAGGCACTCAGCCACGCTGGCACCTCGAGACGTCATATCATCCGTGAATATGCGCTATGACTCCAGCGATTATGCGTCGATCTTCGTGTCAAAACGAAGACCGATAGCTCTAAATCGCCATTAAGAGGCGTTTTCCACCAACAGTGCGTCGACCCGCTGGAAGCCACGAGGCAACTTATTACCCCGCCGACCCCGCTCGCCCTTGTAATGTTCAAGGTCATCAGGCTTGAGCGACAGGTTGCGTTTACCCGCCTGCAGGACCAGCGTCGCGCCCTGCGGAATCACCGCAACGTCAGTCACATATTCCTCGCGACTGGCGACACGATCACCCGGCACGCCAATGATCTTGTTGCCTTTGCCTTTGCTCAACTGGGGCAGATCACTGATTTTGAAGATCAGCAGACGACCTTCGGTGGTCACCGCCGCCAGCCAGTTCTGCTCACGATCCGCCACCGGACGCGGCAGCATGACCTTGGCGCCCTTCGGCAGGCTCAGCAGCGCCTTGCCCGCCTTGTTCTTGGCTTGCAGATCCTCGCCCTTGACCACGAATCCGTAACCGGCGTCCGAGGCAATCACGTACAGCGCGTCGTCTTCAGGCAACAGCACGCATTCGAAGGTCGCGCCCGGTGGTGGTTGCAGCTTGCCGGTCAACGGCTCGCCCTGGCCACGTGCAGACGGCAGCGTGTGCGCCGCCAGGGAATAACTGCGCCCGGTGGAGTCGATGAACACCGCATATTGGTTGGAACGACCCATGGCAGCGGTCTGAAAACTGTCCCCCGCCTTGTAGGAAAGGCCAGTGGCGTCAATGTCGTGGCCCTTCGCCGAACGGACCCAGCCCTTCTCCGACAGGACGACCGTGACTTTCTCGTTAGGCAACAAGTCGTGCTCGGTCATTGCCTTGGCTTCAGCGCGCTCCACGATCGGCGAGCGGCGATCATCGCCATAGGTTTCGGCGTCCTTGATCAGTTCGCTGCGCACCAGCTTCTTGAGCTTGGCTTCGCTGCCCAGCAGCGCCATCAGCTTGGTGCGTTCTTTATTCAGTTCGTCCTGTTCGTTGCGCAGCTTCATCTCTTCAAGGCGCGCCAACTGACGCAAGCGCGTATCGAGGATGTAATCGGCCTGGATCTCACTCAGCTCGAAGCGCTCGATCAGCTTCGCCTTCGGATGCTCCTCGGTGCGGATGATGTGGATCACTTCATCCAGGTTGAGATAAGCAACCAGCAAACCGTCCAACAGGTGCAGACGACGCTCGACCTTGTCGAGACGGAATTGCAGGCGGCGACGCACCGTGCGCACGCGGAACTCCAGCCACTCCACCAGCAATGCCCGCAGGTTTTTCAGCTGCGGCTTGCCGTCCAGACCAATGATGTTGATGTTGACTCGGTAACTGGATTCCAGATCGGTGCTGGCAAACAAGTGTTGCATCAGCGCTTCGTGGTCGACACGGCTGTTCACCGGGATGATCACGATGCGGCACGGGTTTTCGTGGTCTGACTCATCGCGCAGGTCGGCAACCTGCGGCGCCTTGGAAGGCTTGGCCTGCATCAGCGCGGCAATCTGCTCCAGCACCTTGGCACCGGACACCTGATGCGGCAGCGACGTGACGATGATGTCGCCGTCTTCAATGTGATAAACCGCGCGCATGCGCACCGAGCCTTTACCGGTCTCGTACATCTTCAGCAGGTCAGCGCGCGGGGTGATGATTTCCGCTTCGGTCGGGTAATCCGGGCCCTGGATGTGCTCGCACAGCTCCGCAATCGTGGCCTTGGGCTCATCGAGCAGGCGCACGCAGGCCGTGGCGACTTCACGCAGGTTGTGCGGCGGCACGTCAGTGGCCATGCCCACGGCGATGCCGGTGGTGCCATTGAGGAGAATATTCGGCAAACGCGCCGGCAAAACCGCTGGCTCGTCCAGGGTGCCGTCGAAGTTAGGCACCCAGTCCGCCGTGCCTTGGCCCAACTCGCTGAGCAGCACTTCGGAATAACGCGACAGCCGCGCTTCGGTGTAACGCATGGCGGCGAAGGACTTCGGATCATCCGGCGCACCCCAGTTACCCTGGCCGTCCACCAGCGTGTAGCGATAGCTGAACGGCTGGGCCATCAGGACCATGGCCTCGTAGCACGCCGAGTCGCCGTGGGGGTGGAACTTGCCGAGCACGTCGCCGACGGTACGCGCCGACTTCTTGTGCTTGGAGTCAGCGTCCAGGCCCAACTCGCTCATGGCGTAGATGATGCGCCGTTGCACAGGCTTGAGGCCGTCGCCGATATGCGGCAAGGCACGGTCCATGATCACGTACATGGAGTAGTTGAGGTAGGCCTGTTCGGTGAAGTCAGCCAGTGATCGGCGTTCTACACCATCCAGGCTGAGGTCAAGGGAGTCGCTCATGCGTGCCTCATTATTTCGTCGTCTGGCGCAGCAGCATGGTGCCGCCGCGCTGGGTGAATTCGAGTTGTTTCATAGCGCTCATGCCCAGCAGCACCTGTTCGCCGTCCAGACCGGGCACCACCAGGGCGCGCACGTTGTTCAGGACGATATCGCCCAGCTGCAGGTGTTCGATGGACGTTCGAAAGCCCTGGCTGCGGCCGTTGGCGGTGCTGACCCACACAGGCGCGCCCCGCTGTAACTGCAAGCTGTCAGCCACCTTGCCCGGAATCGCCACATCGGTAGCGCCCGTATCCAGCAAAAACTGCACGGGCTGATCGTTGATCTTGCCTGTGCTGACGAAATGCCCCTGGCGATTGCCCACCAGCTGCACTTCGATATAACCGTCACCGTGTTGCGAGGTGACCACCGCGTTGGGGTTTTCCTGCCGGTCTTCCCACTCGCCAAAGTAACGCGTCGCCAGAAACAGCGCTGCGGCCCAGGCCAGGATCATCAACACCTTGCCCGCACGCTTGCCGGGAAGTTGCTGGCTCATGGCCGCTCGCCCCAGCCGCCTGCCGGTGCCGCGAAACGCCAGACAATCGGGCGTTTCTCGCCATCCGCGCGCTCGCCAAAATTGTTATCCACACCCACCCAGGCGCCCGTTTCGTCGACCACCAGCGCCTCCGTCAGGCCGTAACGCTGATCGTAGAGCCGATTGGGCTTGAGCGCTTCTGCGGAGAACGACCAGCAGCGTTCATTCGCGCCGGTCTGCAGAGTACGGCGACAGATGCGATAGGCCGATCGCTCCAGGGCGTAGAGCTTGCCGTTGAACAGCGACAGGTCGGCGAAATCCCGAGACACTGACTTGCCTCCGACCTGCGGCGGCAAGACTTCTTTGCCAGGCTCGGTGCGCAACACGCAACTGCCCTTGCAGCGCCAGGTGTCATTTTCCCGGCTGACCACCAGCAAGCCGCGCTGATCCCGCTCCGCAGCCAGCCACAAGCGATTGCCGTCGGGGCTGATCGCCACCCCCTCATAAATGGCATTGAAATGTTGCAGCATGCCCTTGGCGCGAGCCTGAAGCACCAGCTCCGAAGGCAACTTCAGCCAGACCGGCGCCCCGTCTACAGGGACTTTGAGCACTTCGGCAAAGGCTTCGCTGACCAGGTATTTGTTGCCCGCAGCGTCGCAACTGATGCCTTCGAAATCCAGACTGCCACCGCGCACGATGGACGAGAGCTTGGCCATGGAGCGCAAATTGACCGGCAAATCACTCTCCGGCGCAGGCGGGACTGCCATCGTCTGCGGCTCGGCCTGCCAGACGGTTTGCGTGGTATCCAGGCTGTAAATCAGCTCGTCGTCACGATCGGAAACCGTCCACAGCCGGCCACTGCACACGGCCAGACCAGAGAGATTGCCGCCGACCATGCCGTCGACGGGATGCTCGGAGACCAGTGCCAATTGCTCCAGAGGCGCGGCGAAAACAGGACTGACCAGCAACGCAGCGATAAGCGCTAACGCAGGTTTACAGTAGGAGATCCCCAGGCGTGCAGACGCCGCGCTGTCGCGCAGCACACACGATCCCCGTAGGAGCGGCTTCAGCCGCGAAGATGCAGGCCTCTGCGCTGGATCTTCATCGCCAGCACAATCGCTCGCGGCTGAAGCCGCTCCTACGGGATGGCGACTTGCGCCTTGCATCAAGTCAGGACCTCGGCGAGGTTGCCTTTGGACTCCAGCCAGCTTTTGCGATCGCCAGCGCGTTTTTTGGCCAGCAGCATGTCCATCATTTCCGAGGTCGCGGCGAAGTCGTCGAGGGTCAACTGCACCAGACGGCGGGTGTTGGGGTCCATGGTGGTTTCGCGCAACTGCGGCGGGTTCATTTCGCCCAGGCCCTTGAATCGCGTGACCTGCGGCTTGCCGCGTTTCTTCTCGGCCACCAGACGGTCGAGAATCCCGTCGCGCTCGGCTTCATCCAGCGCGTAATAGATGTCTTTGCCCAAGTCGATGCGATACAGAGGCGGCATGGCGACATACACGTGACCGGCGTCCACCAGCGGACGGAAATGCTGGACGAACAAGGCGCACAGCAGGGTCGCGATGTGCAGCCCGTCGGAGTCGGCGTCGGCGAGGATGCAGATCTTGCCGTACCGCAGCTGGCTTATGTCTGCCGCCCCCGGATCAACACCGATGGCCACGGCAATGTTGTGCACTTCCTGGCTGGCCAGGACTTCCCCGCCATCGACTTCCCAGGTGTTGAGGATCTTGCCGCGCAACGGCAGGATCGCCTGGAATTCTTTATCCCGCGCCTGCTTGGCCGAGCCGCCCGCAGAGTCACCTTCCACCAGAAACAGCTCGGAACGCATCGGGTCCTGCCCGGCGCAGTCTGCAAGCTTGCCGGGCAATGCCGGGCCTTGGGTGATGCGCTTGCGTTCGACCTTCTTGCTGGCCTTGAGGCGCCGACCGGCATTGTTGATCGCCAGTTCGGCCAGCTGCATGCCCAGATCGGAGTGCGCATTGAGCCACAGGCTGAACGCATCCTTGACCACGCCAGAGACAAACGCTGCCGCCTCACGGGACGACAGGCGCTCCTTGGTCTGGCCAGAGAATTGTGGCTCCTGCATTTTCATCGACAGAACGAAAGCAATTCGCTCCCAGACGTCTTCAGGTGCCAGCTTAACGCCACGGGGCAGCAGGTTGCGGTATTCGCAGAACTCGCGCATCGCGTCCAGCAAGCCCTGACGCAAACCGTTGACGTGGGTGCCGCCCTGCGCCGTGGGGATCAGGTTGACGTAGCTTTCCTGCACGCTGTCGCCACCTTCCGGCAGCCAGAGCAGCGCCCAGTCGACGGCTTCTTTATTACCGGCAAAACTGCCGCAGAACGGCTCATCTGGCAGACGCAGGAAATCGCTGACCGAATCCTGCAGATACGAGCGCAGCCCGTCTTCGTAATGCCATTCGACCTTCTCGCCGCTGGCTTTGTCTTCGAAGCTGACCAGCAACCCCGGGCACAGCACAGCCTTGGCCTTGAGCACGTGCTTGAGGCGGCTGACGGAAAACTTGGGCGTATCGAAATATTTAGGGTCCGGCGCGAAGTACACGCTGGTCCCGGTGTTGCGCTTGCCGACGGTGCCGACCACGGCCAGCTCCGAGGCTTTATAGCCGTCGGTGAAGGTCATTTCATATTCGTTGCCGTCGCGCTTGACCCGCACCTTGACCAGAGTCGACAGCGCGTTGACCACCGAAATACCCACACCATGCAGGCCGCCGGAGAACTGGTAGTTCTTGTTGGAGAACTTGCCGCCCGCGTGGAGTTTGGTGAGGATCAGCTCGACGCCGGAAACGCCCTCTTCCGGGTGGATGTCCACGGGCATGCCGCGGCCGTCATCGGAGACTTCCAGCGAATTATCGGCATGCAGGATGACCTGCACCGATTTGGCGTGGCCGGCCAGGGCTTCGTCGACGCTGTTGTCGATGACTTCCTGGGCAAGGTGGTTCGGTCGCGAAGTGTCGGTGTACATGCCCGGACGCTTGCGAACCGGGTCGAGGCCCGAGAGGACTTCGATGGCGTCTGCGTTATAAGAGCTAGCGCTGGGAGTGGCCATGGGGTCTCGTCATCAGAAATTCGTGGAAAAACCTGTAGGAGCTGCCGAAGGCTGCGAATAACTTGAACCAAACGGTGAGATTCGATCCATTCGCAGCCTTCGGCAGCTCCTACACTTAATCTGGGTACTGCAACAATTCAGGCGCAAACCCGGCAAAACTCAACAGGGCCGGCAGACGCTCGGCAAAACCTTGAAAGCTGTGGTCGCCGCCTGGCTGGATACGCAACGCGCAGGCCCGGTAAAACGCTTCTGCGCGCCGGTAATCAAGGGTTTCGTCGCCTGTCTGCAACCACACCTGATAACGCTGCGGGTCGTGCGGCGCAGGCACCTGCAACTCAGCCAGCGCGTGCACGTGATCGTGAGTCAATTCCCAGGTCTGGCCTGTGTAAAAATTTTGCTGGGTGCCGACAAAACCATCGAACAGTTCATGCGGATTGACAGCCGGGTTGATCAGTACGGCCTTGAGGCCATGACGCTCTGCCAAATGAGTCGCATAGTAGCCGCCGAGGGAGCTGCCGACCAGCAGCGGTCGACCAAGCTCGGCAATTGCGGCTTCGAGCTGGACCATGGCCTGGCGCGGATGATGATGCAATTCGGGCACACGCACGTGCTCGCTCAGCCCCAGCGACTGCATCAGTGCTATCAACTGGGTGGCTTTTTTCGACAGCGCCGAGCTGTTCAGGCCGTGAATATAAAGCAGAGAGGGTTTTTCGGTGTTCACGCCATCCGCTCCTGGCACTCTGAGAGGTGCAAAGCCGCGCAGTTTACAGGGACTCCCCGCGAAAGGCTCACTTACGTCTGTTTCAGCGCGAAAGATCAGTAGCCATCGCCGCCGTAGTCCACCTCGAAATCGAAGCCGACCACACGTGATACGCCGGTTTCAAGCCGCCCATCCTCGTACAGACGCAGCCAGCGGTAACCGGGCGCAGTGGTGTCGACCTTGAAATCGACACTGCCCGGCGCGAACTGAATACAGGTCGACGGCGAAGCCAGCAGCCGGACCTCCCCCCGCATCTGGTCGAACTCCTGATGCACATGCCCCCAGAGCACAGCCCGCACTTGGGGGAATCGCTCCAGTACAGCAAACAATGCTTCTGGATTGCGCAACCCGATCGGGTCCATCCACGCACAACCGATGGGGACCGGGTTGTGGTGCAGACACACCAGATGATGCCGCTCCGGCGCTTCGCTCAGCGCCTGCGCCAACAGCTGCAACTGCTGATCCTGCAGATAACCGGGCACCGAACCCGGCACCGAGGAATCCAGTAAGGTCACGCGCCAGTTGCCGATATCGATCACCGGTTCGAGCAAATCACTCTGCTGCGCGGCCAGGTGCATCTCAACGGACTCATCGTGATTGCCCGGAAACCAGCGCTTGGGCGCGTCAATCTGACCCGTCAATTGCCGAAACGCCTCGTAGGACTCAACACTGCCGTCTTGTGAGACATCGCCACTGGCAACCAGCAAATCCACCTGCGGCTGTTCGGCCATCACCCGCTCGATGACTTTCTGCAGACTCTCCCGGGTCTTCATGCCCAGCAGCGTGCCGTCCGCCGTGGCGAACAAATGGCTGTCGGACAGCTGGACCAGCAAGACTGAATCGGTAACGGGGACGTTGGGCAAAAGCCATCTCCTTGGGCAGAGTCTGGCGATTATGGTGGGAAGCGAGGGTCTCGGCAAATGCCTCTGTGAGCAGTGAGTCACATGTTTGAGAGCCGATTGAGCGAAGCTTGCCGGGCGGGCTGGCCCATTTAAATAAACAATCAAAACCTGTCAAAAGTGACAGGTTCAGGCTCGTTCGGGTAAGCGTAGCGTGGTGTTTGCCGACGCAGGAACCAACACTTTGTCGGCGAAGCTGCTTATCTATCAACCACCCAACAGGTGAAAAAGTGGACATTCCCTCTGCTGCCTTAGTGCGCAACCAAGGAGAAAAGGCCTCTGGTCCTTACGAGGTTTATCTGAATGGAGAACCCTTCGACGTCGAACGCTCTTTTATTCACATCACAGACTTCATCAAGGAGGTAAGCTTCAGAAGTCCCGTTGTTGAGCTCTATCAAAGGCAGGTCGGATTCCAGTTACCTCTGGCCGCGCAACCTGGCACTTACCCAATCAACTCGGAAAACATCCATAACGTCGGCTTTCTCGTCCAAACCAAATACGTCGCCAAACCCGGCCCTGAGGATCCACCGGGATTCGTCCAATTCCAGAATGCGTTCAAAGGCTCTATAGAACTGACGGAATGGGACCCACAAACCGGCAACATAGTGGGGAGCTTCGAGTTTCAGATCTATTATGACGAATCCGACCAATACCAGACGTTTCGGGCAACATTCAATTTAAGACCCATAAAATAAAGCCCGCTCAGGGAGCATTGGACAGATCAGTAATCTGACGATTGGGCTTCATCCGTACTACCGCACCACCTCAAACTCATGCCCACACGCCAGACAATGGCTCAGCCACTCTCCCAGAAACAGATTGAGCTGGGCCTTTTCATCCGGCTGATGCATTTCCGCATTGGGATACGGATAAATACCCCGAAAACGCCGCGCATGTTCTGCGCCGATGACTTCGGCCATGCGTGCGTCGTGGTAGACCTGCACTTCCAGGCTCGGCACCGGCAACCAAGGCAGGCTGTGTTCCTGGCGCACTTGCAAGGTGGTGGTGTAGGGGCAATCGAGCAGCACTTCAACCGCCAGCACGCCGAGCATTTGATCACCCTGGGTGACGGCAACCCGGCGTGAGCGTTGGGCGTTGCGCATGTCCGGCAGCAAACGCATCAAGCGCGCATAGTTGGCCTCGCAGGCCGCTTGCAGCCCGGCAAGGTCAACTCGGTAGCGCTCGCGCATCAGATTCACGACCATAACCCCCTGACTTCGGTGCGGTTCAATGCCAGCCATTGCAGGGCAATGATTGTCGAGGCATTCATGATTCGCCCATCGCGCACAGCCTGCAGTGCATCGTCAAATGACCACACCGTGACACGAATATCTTCGCCTTCGGACTCCAGCCCGTGCAATCCCCCAGCGCCTTCACTTTCACAGCGCCCCAGAAACAGATGAACGAATTCATCACTGCCACCAGGTGAAGGAAAGTATTTGGTGATCGGCCAAAGGGCACTGAAGACAATCCCAGCTTCCTCTTCTGCTTCGCGGTGAGCAACTTCTTCCGGCTGCTCAGCCTTGTCGATCAAGCCTGCCACCAACTCGATCAACCAGGGATTGGCGGTCTTTTCAAGCGCACCAACCCGGAACTGCTCGATCAACACCACTTCATCGCGTTTGGCGTCATACGGCAGCACGCACACCGCGTCGTGACGCACGAACAATTCACGACTGATTTCCTTGCCCAAACCCCCGGCGAACAGCTCGTGGCGCAAGAAAAACTTGTCCAGTTTGTAGAAACCCTGGAAGCAGTTTTCGCGCCTGGTGATTTCGACGGCAGTCGGGGTCGATCGGGTTGGGTCAGTCATGGGGTTCTCGCTTCGGGTAAATCGTAACGTGATGCCATCCTAACGCGCATCGCCAATCAGATGCAGCCCCCTTGAAGATGCAGGGTAGACGGCCACTAGCGAAACGAACTCTAATCCGCCCAGTGGCGAACCGATGTTCCTGTTTGCAGTCCAAGCAGCCTGAACTCGAACAACGTAACCATCTTCATTGCCCTCGCAAAGGATCAACATGTCGTTATTGAGGATCGCTTCACTGGCTTGCCTGGCTCTCATGCTGGGCGCTTGTCAGAGCCTGTTCCAACCCAATTTCCGTGCGCCGCTGCAGGTTCAGCGCGATGCATCCGAGCTGATCAAGCCGGGCTGCACCAGCGCCGATTGCCCGCTGGTGAATATCGATACCGTGCACTTTGCCGATGAGCCCAAGCTGGACGCCATCGTGCAGAAAACATTGCTGCAACTGACCCGCACGGATTCCACCGCTCCGGCCGCCGCTACGCTCAAGGAATATCAGGATCAGTACCTGCGCAACTCCCAGGGCCGCAACGCCAGCTACCTGCAAGCCAAGGTACGCGAGCAGCATGACGGTATCGTGGTCGTCGAGCTGTCGAGCTATCTGGATACCGGCGGCGCCCATGGCGAACCTGGCCGGGCGTTCATCAACTACTCGCGCCAGCAACAGAAAGTGCTGACTCTGGCGGACATGATTGTCCCCGGCAAGGAAGCCGAGTTCTGGCAGAAGGCCGAACTGGCCCATCAGGGCTGGTTGCTGTCGACCAAGATGAATGAAGACCCTGAGTTCATGAAGAACTGGCCCTTCAAACGCACCCCGCACTTTGCCCTGACTTACGGCGCGTTCATCCTCAAGTATCAGGTGGACACCATCGCGCCTTATTCCATGGGCCACATCGAGCTGAAGATTCCTTATCCGCAGCTCAATGGCATCCTCAAACCGGAACTGTTCCCCGGTCGCGGTTGAGGTTTTTGCCCAGCAACAGTTGCAGCACGCCAGCGACAATAAGCGCTGGCAGTGTTGCGCCGATGTCCGGGTAAAGAGTGGCCAGCAGGTGATAGGTGCTCACCCCGCCCAGCCAGGCCAGCAAGGTCATCCAGCGGAAGCCGACCATGGCTGCCTGACTGCTGCGCCTGCGCAGGATGAAGTGATCCACCAGCACCACGCCGAACAGCGGCGCAAACACCGAGCCGATCAGCAGCAGGAAGTTCTGGTATTGCGCCAACGGTGCGAAGCAGGCGATCAAGGTGCACAGCACGCCAATCCCCAAGGCCAGATGCTCGACCTTCAACCGTGACAGCATGCTGCTGGACACCGCCGCCGAGTGAATATCGGCAAAGGCGTTTTCTGACTCATCGAGCAGAATCAACAACAGCGGAATCCCCAAACCTGCCCCCGCCAACGCCAGCAGCAGCGCATTGACCTCACCGCTCGGCGCAAACGCCAGGGTGTAGGCCACGCCCAGGCTCATCAGCCAGAAATTACCGATGAAGAAGCCCAGTGCGGTGCCGCCAAAAACGTTTTTCGCCCGCTTGCCGAAACGCGAGTAATCGGCAATCAGAGGCAACCACGACAGCGGCATGGCGATGGCAATGTCAAAACCCACGGCAAATGGCAGCGAACCGTCACCTGCTTGAGCCCAGAGCGCAGGCAGATCAGCCTTGGCGAACAGATTCCAGGTCAACCAGCTACACGCGGCCAGCAACAGCCAGATGCCCCATTTGCGCAGAATCTGACGCACAAACGTCAGGGGTCCGCTGACTGCCAGAAGGGTCGCCAGGCCACCGAAAAACAGCGTCCATAGCAACGGACTGGTCCACAGGCTGCCTTCGCCAAAAGCACGGTTGCCCAGCAAACTGGCGGCATCGCGCATCACGATGATTTCAAACGAGCCCCAGCCCACCAGTTGCAGCAGGTTGAGCAGCGCGGGCAATGATGCGCCTTTGCTGCCCAGGCTGAGTTTCAGCGCGGCCATGGACGACAGGCCAGTGTCGCTGCCGATCACGCCAACCGCCGCGAGCAGCAGAACGCCCACCAGCGTGCCCAGGAAAATCGCCAGCAACGAACCGGACATGCCCAGCCCCGGCGCCAACAACGCACCGGTTTGCAGGACCATCAGGCCGATGCCGAGGGAGAACCACAGAGAAAACAGATCCCGCCCGCCGAAGACGCGTTTGGCGGCGGGGACGGGGGAATCGGGGGAGTAGGTGCTTGGGGTCATCTGGATGATCCGGGAGGAGCAGTAATGTTTTTCCCTGTAGGAGCTGCCGAAGGCTGCGAATGCGGTTTCCATGACACACCGCGTTCGCAGCCTTCGGCAGCTCCTACAGAGAAGCGCTTTATTTCAGATCAGATTTTTTTATACAGCTGACTACCTTCCTGCTTGAAGCGCTCGGCCTGTTCCGCCAGCCCTTGGGCGACGTCCAGATCGATGGCTTCAATCTTCTGGTTAGCCGCGTACTCGCGCACTTCCTGGGTGATTTTCATCGAGCAGAATTTCGGTCCGCACATGGAACAGAAATGCGCGACTTTGGCGGAATCCTTCGGCAGGGTTTCATCGTGGTACGAGCGCGCTGTATCCGGGTCCAGGCCGAGGTTGAACTGGTCTTCCCAGCGGAATTCGAAACGCGCCTTGCTCAGCGCGTTATCGCGGATCTGCGCGCCAGGGTGGCCTTTGGCGAGGTCGGCGGCGTGGGCGGCGATCTTGTAGGTGATGATCCCGGTCTTCACGTCATCCTTGTTAGGCAGCCCCAAATGTTCCTTGGGCGTGACGTAGCACAGCATCGCGCAACCGAACCAGCCAATCATCGCCGCGCCGATGCCCGAGGTGATGTGGTCGTAGCCTGGCGCGATGTCCGTGGTCAGCGGGCCGAGGGTGTAGAACGGCGCTTCGTCGCAGCACTCCAGCTGCTTGTCCATGTTCTCCTTGATCAGTTGCATCGGCACGTGGCCGGGGCCTTCGATCATGGTCTGCACGTCGTGCTTCCAGGCGATCTTGGTCAGCTCGCCCAGGGTCTCCAGCTCACCGAATTGCGCGGCGTCGTTGGCGTCGGCAATCGAGCCCGGACGCAAGCCATCACCCAGCGAGAAGCTGACGTCGTAGGCCTTCATGATTTCGCAGATGTCTTCGAAATGGGTGTAGAGGAAGTTCTCTTTGTGGTGCGCCAGGCACCACTTGGCCATGATCGAACCGCCACGGCTGACGATCCCGGTAACGCGCTTGGCGGTCAGCGGCACGTAGCGCAGCAACACGCCCGCATGGATGGTGAAGTAATCGACGCCCTGCTCGGCCTGCTCGATCAGCGTGTCGCGGAACAGCTCCCAAGTCAGGTCTTCGGCCGCGCCGCCGACTTTTTCCAGCGCCTGATAGATCGGCACGGTGCCAATCGGCACCGGCGAATTACGGATGATCCACTCGCGGGTTTCGTGAATGTGCTTGCCGGTGGACAGGTCCATGACCGTGTCCGAACCCCAGCGAATACCCCACGTCAGCTTGGCGACTTCTTCTTCGATGGAAGAGCCCAGCGCGCTGTTGCCGATGTTGCCGTTGATCTTCACCAGAAAGTTACGCCCGATGATCATCGGCTCAAGTTCGGTGTGGTTGATGTTGGCCGGGATGATGGCGCGGCCCCGGGCGATTTCTTCCCGGACGAATTCGGCGGTGATTTCCCTGGGCACACTGGCGCCAAAGCTATGGCCGGCATGCTGCTGGGTCAGCAGGCCGGCGGCGCGGGCTTCCTGCAGCTTCATGTTCTCGCGGATCGCGACGTATTCCATCTCGGCGGTGATGATGCCCTGGCGCGCGTAGTGCATCTGGCTGACGTTGGCGCCCGCCTTGGCCCGACGCGGGTTGCGCACATGGGCAAAGCGCAGGCGGGTCAGTTCGGCATCGGCCAGGCGCTGCTGACCAAAATTCGAGGTCAGGCCATCCAGGCGCTCAGTGTCGTTGCGCGAGTCGATCCACGGCGAGCGCACATCGGCCAGGCCTTTGCGCACGTCGATCACCACGTTGGGGTCGGTGTACGGGCCGGAGGTGTCATACACCGTGACCGGGGCGTTGATCTCGCCGCCGAAGTCAGTCGGTGTCACATCCAGGTGAATTTCGCGCATCGGCACGCGGATGTCCGGGCGTGAACCCTGAACGTAGATTTTTTGCGAGCGGGTAAACGGCTGCACCGATCCGGAATCGACTTGTGCGGACTCACTCAGATTGGCGGCGTTTTTTGGATTTGTACTCATCACGGGCTCTCCAGACATCATCCAGCGGCGGATTAATTGTCGGAGCGAACCTGAAGACGAAAAGACGCACCTGGAGCGGTGCTGAGCATTGACGCGAGATGGCGCTGTTCATTTTTTGAACAATCGACCCCGGACGACACTCAAGAGGACTCGCCGGGAGACGAGAAATCTTGTTCCCTACGCAGGCGCTAACCTGATCAGGTTCAACGGGATCCGGTTTAACCGATCTCAGCCTCAAAGCAAGGCACCCCGACAAGAACGTCGCCAGTCTAGTCGGGACGGGCGACAAACGCCAAGCCCGTTTTCAAACGCTGGATAAATGGCCGATTTGCCGGATTGTTGCAATGCCACCCAGGCACTACACTCGCAGCCTTGTCTCGACCTTCGACCCGGCAAAACTATTGATGAACAGGGAAAGCACCATGCTGCGCAAACTTTCATTGGCTGTGGCCGTTTCATGTGCTTGCAGCACGAATGCGTGGGCTGCAGATTTGCCGCTTCCTACCAAGACCGGGCTGGTCAATGTGTACCAGGAGGCCGTGGACAACAACGCGGACCTCGCCGCTGCTCGTGCCGACTACGCCGCGCGCAAGGAAGTGGTGCCCCAGGCCCGCGCAGGCTTGCTGCCGAACCTGTCCGCCGGTGCCGACGTGAACAACACCCGGACCAGCATCAACCAGCCCAATATCACCGCGACCCGCAGTGGCACGGTGTACCAGGCTACGTTGAGCCAGCCGATTTTCCGCGCCGACCGCTGGTTCCAGTTGCAGGCCGCTGAAGCGGTGAACGAACAGGCCGCGCTGGAGTTGTCTGCCACCGAACAGAACCTGATCCTGCAAAGCGCGCAGAGCTACTTCTCCGTCCTGCGCGCCCAGGACAACCTGGCCTCGACCAAGGCCGAAGAAGCAGCCTTCAGGCGCCAGCTGGATCAGGCCAACGAGCGTTTCGATGTCGGCCTTTCCGACAAGACCGACGTGTTGCAGGCCCAGGCCAGTTACGACACCTCCCGCGCCAACCGGATCATCGCCAAGCGTCAGGTGGATGATGCGTTTCAGGCGCTGGTCACCCTGACCAACCGCGAATACAACGCCATCGAAGGCATCGTCCACACCCTGCCGATTCTGGCTCCCATGCCCAACGACGCCAAGGCCTGGGTGGACACAGCCGCGCAGCAGAACCTCAACCTGCTGGCCAGCAACTACGCGGTAAACGCTGCCGAAGAAACCCTGCGCCAGCGCAAGGCCGGGCACGCACCGACGGTTGATGCAGTGGCTCAGTATCAGCGTGGCGACAACGACCCTCTGGGCTTCAGCAACCCCAACTACACCGGGCAAAGTTATCGCGGCGACGTGGAGCAGCGCACCATCGGTTTGCAGGTCAATATCCCGATCTACAGCGGCGGACTGACCAGCTCACAGGTGCGCGAGGCCTATTCACGGCTGAGCCAGAGCGAGCAGCGTCGTGAAGGGTTGCGTCGGCAGGTGGTGGAAAACACCCGCAACCTGCACCGGGCGGTGAACACCGACGTGGAGCAGGTGCAGGCTCGCAAACAGTCGATCATCTCCAACCAGAGCGCGCTGGAGGCCACGGAAATCGGCTATCAGGTGGGTACGCGCAATATCGTCGATGTGCTGGATGCCCAGCGTCAGTTGTATGCGTCGGTGCGCGACTACAACAACACCCGCTACGACTACATCCTCGACAACCTGCGCTTGAAACAGGCGGCGGGCACCCTCAGCCCCGGCGATTTGCAGGACCTGTCGCGCTACCTCAAACCCGACTACAACCCCGACAAAGACTTCCTGCCGCCAGACCTGGCAGCGGCGGCGAAGAAGAACTTCGAAAGGCCGCCGCAGCGTTGAAGAGCAGCCCGCCCCCTTGTAGGAGCGAACTTGTTCGCGAGGCGAAGTAACGGTTTACACACAAATATCGCCTCGCCAACAAGTTGGCTCCTACAGCTGCCAGACCTGGCAGCGGCATCGAAGAAGAACTTCGAAAGGCCGCCTCAGCGTTGATTAGCTGAGCGCTGGTATTGTGGGAGCGAGCTTGCTCGCGAAGAGGCCGGTACGACCTGAACATCTTCCGGGTCTGAAATATCGCCTTCGCAAGCAAGCTTGCTCCCACAGTTTCAGTGTCTGGCAAAACTGCCTAGCTTTTCATCAACCGCCCGATCCCATCCAGCAACCGCTGCAACGCCCCTTGATTGGCCTTCATCACCCGCAACCCGGCGTCAGCCATCTCACGTGCCAATCGCGGTTGATCGAACAAACGCTGCACAGCAACCGACAGGCTCTGGGCATCGGTGATTTCAGTCAACGCCTGAGCATCACGCAACATAGCGGCGATTTCCAGAAAGTTGAACAGGTGCGGGCCGCTCAGCACCGGCTTGGCCAGTGCCGCAGGCTCCAGCAGGTTATGCCCGCCGTTGGGCACCAGGCTGCCACCGACGAAAGCCACATCAGCCAGGGCGTAGAGGAACAGCAATTCGCCCATGGTATCGCCCAGCATTACCTGTGTTTGGGGCGTGACAGGCTGAGCCGATGAACGTCTCACGGTCGCAAAACCCTGCTGCACCGCCAACTCATACATGCTGTTGAAGCGCTCAAGATGACGCGGCACCAGGATCAACAACGCATCCGGATGGCTCGCCAGCAACTGACGATGCGCCGACAGAATACTTTCGTCTTCCCCGGCGTGGGTGCTGGCGGCGATCCATACCGGACGCCCAGTGGTCTGCCACTGCTCACGCAACTGAGCGGCACTGGCCAGCAGTTGCGGGTCGATGGTCAGGTCGAACTTGATCGAACCCGTCACCGTCACGCATTCAGGCCGCGCACCCAGATCCCGAAAGCGCTGGGCCTCGGTTTCAGTCTGCACGGCGAGCGAACTCATCTCGCTCAGCATCGGCCGGGTCAACCTGGCGAAACGCGCATAACCGCGGGCGGAGCGCTCTGACAAACGCCCATTGGCCAGCACCACGGGAATGTTGCGTTTGGCACATTGATGAATGTGATTGGGCCACAGCTCGGTCTCCATGATCACGCCGATCACTGGGCGCACATGATCGAGAAAACGCCCCGCCGCCCATGGCAAATCGTAAGGCAGGTAGCAGTGCTGAAGTCGCGGCTCGTTGGCGAATAACGCCTTGATGCGCTCCGAACCGGTGGGCGTCATGCACGTCACGGTGATCGGCAACTGAGGATAACGGGCCAGGAGCGCGCGGATCATCGGCGCGGCGGCGATGCTTTCGCCCACAGACACTGCATGCACCCAGATACCGCCCTGCTGCATGGCGGGCAAACCCAGGGCGAAGCGCTCGCCGATACGCTGCCGATAAGCAGGCGCCTTGCGCCCACGCAGCCAGAGTCGCAAAGCCACCAGCGGCAGGCCCAGATGAAACAGCAGGGTGTATAGAGTTCTATTCATGGGCGCGGAGTTTATCAGCCATTGGGTCTGCGCCAATCAAACAAAATGCAGAGGTTTGAACTGCAATGCGATTCCTGTGGGAGTGCCCACATCGTCCAGACGCCGCGCTGTCGCGCAGCAAACACAGGACCTGTGGGAGCGAGCTTGCTCGCGAAGGCAATGCTCCTGCCTTCAGAAATACATGCCGATGTCCCGACCTCTTCGCGAGCAAGCTCGCTCCCACAGGTCCGCGATCCTCCAGACTTTGTAGTGTGATTCGAAAGGATTGCAGCATAGAGCCCCCATAATTGAGCGTCACTGCCAACAGCTCCGATACGAAATCCTACTCACACCGAATTAACCTCCCCCTGGAAGGTCTAGAATGCGCAGCCTATAAAAGGAGTTAACCCATGTCTGCCTACTATCTGCTGGCGATCGCCATTTGCGCCGAGGTCATTGGCACTGTCTCGATGAAGGCCGTCAAAGGCTTGAGCACGCCACTCCCGCTGCTGCTGGTGATCTGCGGCTATGCCATTGCCTTCTGGATGCTGATTCTGGTGGTGCGCACCATCCCGGTTGGCGTGGCCTATGCGGTCTGGGCGGGCATGGGCATTGTGATGGTCAGCATTGCTGCGTTTTTCATCTACGGGCAGAAACTCGATATTCCAGCCATGCTGGGGATGGGGTTGATCGTGGCCGGGGTGGTCGTGATTCAGTTGTTCTCGAAAACCGCCGGGCATTGAAAACCCGTTCCTTTATAATGGCGCCATTCTTCCCGCCACAGAGGTGCCCATGCCTTCCGTAATTTCCACTGACGTTGTAATCGTCGGTGCCGGCGTTGCTGGTCTCTGGCTCAATGCCCGCTTGCGTCGCCAAGGGTTCTCCACCGTGCTGGTGGAAAACGCCAGCCTGGGCGGCGGGCAAAGTCTGAAGTCGCAAGGCATCATTCACGGCGGTGCCAAATACGCGTTGCACGGTGCGCTGTCCGGCGCCTCGGAAGCGATCGCCGACATGCCGCGCCGCTGGCGTGAAGCCCTGGCGGGCACTGGCGAGCTGGACTTGTCCGGGGTACGCCTGCTTTCCGAAGCCCACTACCTGTGGTCGCCCGGCACGATTGCCGGCAACCTCACCAGCTTCTTTGCCAGCAAGGCCGTGCGCGGCCGTGTCGATCAAGTCAAAGGCGCTGACCTGCCCCCGGCCCTGCAAGACCCGAAATTCAAAGGCAAGGTGTACCGCCTGGCCGAACTGGTGATTGACGTTCCGAGCCTGGTCGAACGCCTGGCCGAGCTGGCCAACGGCAGCCTGCTGGCGGGCACCGATCTGGAGCCGCTGGTCGATGGCGAAGACCTGGTGGGCCTGCGGGTCGACGGCATGGACATCTTTGCCCAGCGCGTGGTGCTTTGCGCGGGCGCAGGCAATGCCGAGCTGCTGCAGAAACTGGGCGTGGCGCAACCTGCCATGCAACGTCGCCCGCTGCATATGGTGCTCGCCAAAGGCGCCAGCCTGAAGCCGCTGTACGCGCACTGCCTGGGTGGCGGACCGAAACCGCGCCTGACAGTTACCACTCACCCCGCGGCCAATGGGCAATGGGTATGGTACGTGGGTGGCGACGTGGCCGAGGCCGATGGCGTGGCCCGCACCCCGGAGCAGCAAATCGCCGCGGTTAAAAAAGAACTCGGCACTTTACTGCCGTGGATCGATCTGAGTCAGGTCGAGTGGGCAACCTTGCGGGTGGATCGCGCAGAACCGGCGCAATCCGGGCTGGTGCGGCCGGACAACGCCTTCCTCAGCGTGCAAAACCGTTTGATGGTGGGCTGGCCGACCAAGCTGGCTCTGGCGCCGGACTTCTCCGATCGCGTCCTGGCGGCGCTGTCCTACGATGAAGTCCATCCGACGCCACAACCGTCACTCAAAGGCCTGCCGACACCACCGATGGCCATACCTGTCTGGGATGAACTGCTGCCATGAGCGTAAAGACCCTTCACGAACTCCATCGCCCGCTGGGCAGTACCGGGCTGAGCGTATCGCCACTGGGCCTGGGCACCGTCAAGCTGGGCCGCGATCAGGGCGTCAAATACCCCAATGGTTTCGTGATCCCGGACGATACGCAGGCGCAGATGCTGCTGAAAATGGCCCGGGACATGGGCATCAACCTGATCGACACCGCCCCCGCCTACGGCAACAGCGAAGAACGCCTGGGCCCCCTGTTGCGCGGTCAGCGTCAGGACTGGGTGATCGTCAGCAAGGTCGGTGAAGAGTTCGAGCAGGGCCAGTCGAGCCACGATTTCAGCGCCGAGCACACCCGGATGTCGGTGGAGCGCAGCCTGAAACGTCTGGAAACTGATTTTCTCGATCTGGTGCTGGTGCATTCGGACGGCAATGATCTGGCCATCCTCAATGACAGCGACGTCTATCAAGCGCTGGCTGACCTCAAGCGCGAGGGCAAGATTCGTGGCTTCGGCTTTTCCGGCAAAACCGTCGAGGGAGGCCTGCTGGCATTGCGCGACGGCGATTGCGCCATGGTCACTTACAACCTCAACGAACAAAGCGAAAAGCCAGTACTGGACTACGCTGCTGCACACGGCAAAGGCATTCTGGTCAAAAAAGCCTTGGCCAGCGGGCACGTGTGCCTGAGCCCTGGCGTCGATGCCGTGCAGGCCAGTTTCGAACTGCTGTTTGAGCACCCGGGCGTTGCCAGTGCTATTGTCGGGACCATCAACCCGTTGCATCTGGCCCATAACGTGGCGACTGCCGCTGCCGTGATTCGCCGTCCAGCCTGATGTAGGCGGCCGACCCCAACGCAAGAAGGAGCCGATATGCCGCGAACCCTGATCCGCAAGAATCCCAGTAACTTCAAAACCCTGCCGTTATATGTCGAAGCCACGCCTGAGGGCCTGAACTACCAAAGCATCGGCATGCCGCTGAACTTCACCCAGACCCTGCAGCGCCGCCGCAAGATCGAAGTGTCCGACCCCGACCGCTTCTCCACCGAGCTTGCCAACCTCGGGGTTTCGGTGCGCTTGACGCTCAACTGGCAGGGCCGGGACTATTGGGTACTGGTGCGGCAACGGCGGCAGGATCGCGGCGACGTGGTGCTCAAGCTGATTTCCGGCTATGTGCCCGCCCACGAACTGAATCTGCCCTTGCACACGGCGATCCAGGAAGTGGCCGAAGAATGCCTGATCGAAACCCCACAAGGCTGGCTCAGCGGGCGCTTCAACGAAACCTGGCTGCCTGCGCCGTATGCCGCAGCGCTGCATTACCGCGAAGCCATGCCCTTTCGCCTGACGCCGTTGTCCGGCGCGGCGCGCCCGGTGCGTTGTGGCAGCATGACGCTGATCGAACGGCCCAGGGCCTACGTGCATTTGCCGACTGCTTCTCTGCAACTGATCTATGACATGCGCCTGGAGGTCCCCAAGGAAGCCCGGCCCTTGAGCCTGTTCCACGTGGATGAATGCCTGGAAAACGATCAACTGGTTGCCCGCCTGAATCGCAGCAAGCCGGATCTTTACCTCATGCCCCTGGAAAACGGCGCGCCGCTGCCAGAGCTTTACACCCTCAAGCGCGACAAACTGACCCCGGCGGGAACTCGCGGGCTGTATCTGGCAGAGAGTTTTGCGGCGCAGGAAGGCTGGGTGGTGCGTGACGAGCGAATTCGCTGGAAAGACTGGCTACGCCAGCAAGGGATGACGCCACCCCCGAAAAAGACCGGCCTCAAACGCCTGACTGGCAAGGCCAAGCAGTTGCTGCAGTTGGTGACGTTTAAAAGCTGACGGTAATCCTGTAGGAGCCAACTTGTTGGCGAGACGATTCAACAGGCGACATTCTTATGTTGTCAGTGCCAAAGCCTCGCCAACAAGTTGGCTCCTACAGGTATCTCACAGGGCTTACTGCCCGCGGATCTTCTCGACAATCGCGGTGGTCGAGCTGTTTTCCACCAGCCCCAACACCCGCACTTCCCCGCCGTAGGCCTGGACGATGTCCGCGCCGACCACTTGATCGATGCCGTAATCGCCACCTTTGACCAGCACGTCGGGTTTGACGTGGCTGAGCAGGTTTTCCGGGGTGCCTTCCGAGAAGCTGATCACCCAGTCCACAGCGCCCAGACCGGCCAGCACTGCCATACGACGATCAACGCTGTTGATCGGACGGCCAGGGCCTTTGAGGCGGCTGACAGAGGCGTCATCGTTGACGGCCACGATCAAACGATCACCTTGAGCGCGGGCCTGCTCCAGATACGTCACGTGCCCGGCGTGCAAGATGTCGAAGCAGCCATTGGTGAAGACGATTCTTTCGTTGTGCGCGCGGGCGTCATCGATGGCCAGCAGCAGCTGCTCCAGCGTCAACACACCTCGCTCAGAGCCTTCTTCACGCTGGATGGCGCGGCGCAGTTCCGGGGCGCTGATCGCCGCCGTGCCCAGCTTGCCCACCACGATGCCCGCAGCCAGATTGGCCAGCGCGACGGCATGGGGCAATTCTTCGCCAGCGGCGATAGCGGCTGCGAGAGTGGAAATCACGGTATCGCCAGCGCCGGTCACGTCGAAGACTTCACGGGCACGAGCTGGCAGATGCAGGGCTGGATGCTCGGGACGCAGCAGCGTCATGCCGTGTTCGCCACGGGTGACCAGCAGCGCGCCCAGTTCCAGCTCGCTCATCAACTGCGCGCCTTTGGCGACCAGCTCGGCTTCATCGACACAGTGGCCGACGATGGCTTCGAACTCGCTCAGGTTCGGCGTAATGACGCTGGCACCCCGGTAAATGGCGAAATCCTTGCCCTTGGGGTCGGCCAGCACCGGAATGCCACGCTCACGGGCAGACTTGATCAGCGCCTGATGGTTTTTCAGCGCGCCCTTGCCGTAATCCGACAAGACCAGCACCTTGATGCCATCGAGCAGCGCATCGACTTCCAGGCTCAGGGCCTCGGCGTCGGTGGCAAACGGCTCTTCGAAATCAATGCGCAGCAGTTGCTGATGGCGGCTCATGACCCGCAGTTTGACGATGGTCGGCTGATGCGCAATACGCTGGAAACGCGCCCGCACACCCGCCGCCTTGAGGCTGTTGGACAGGCTTTCGGCAGCTTCGTCTTCACCGGTAACACCCACCAGCGATGCAGGCGCACCGAGGGCGGCAATGTTCAAGGCGACGTTGGCGGCACCGCCCGGGCGGTCCTCGATCTGCTCGACCTTGACCACCGGCACAGGCGCTTCCGGCGAAATCCTGGAGGTGCCGCCATGCCAATAGCGGTCGAGCATGACATCGCCCACTACCAAGACTGGTGCTTGATCGAAACGCGGCATGGACAACTTCATCGAACAACCCGTAACTAGAATGAACAGGGGCGGAATCTTAGCACAGGGTTTGGGCAGGCTTGGGATTCAGACACACCGAGGATCAAATGTAGGAGCCAACTTGTTGGCGAGGCGATTTCAAATACAACATTCTTATGTTGTCTGTACCAAAGCCTCGCCAACAAGTTGGCTCCTACAGGTAAAGCGCGACCTGTCAGATCGCCCCAACCGGCGCGGGCTCATCCAGCCCCATGGCATGCAGGCGCGAGTAATAGCCGTTTTGCGCCAGCAACTGCGCATGGGTGCCGCGCTCGACGATCCGGCCACCATCCATGACCAGGATCAGATCAGCCTTCTCGATGGTCGACAGGCGGTGAGCGATGACCAGCGTGGTGCGCCCGTGCATGGCGTTGTCCAGCGCGGCCTGGATGTGGCGCTCGGATTCCGTGTCCAGCGCCGAGGTGGCTTCATCGAGGATCAGCACCGGGGCGTTTTTCAGCAGCGCGCGAGCAATCGCCAGACGCTGACGCTGACCGCCGGAAAGCAGCACGCCGTTCTCTCCGACCTGGGTGTCCAGGCCTTCTGGCAGTTGCTCGATGAATTCCTTGGCGTAGGCATCGGCGGCGGCGGCTTCGATATCCGCACGCGGCGCGCCCGCCAGGTCGCCGTAGGCGATGTTATTGGCGACGCTGTCGTTGAACAGCGTAACGCTCTGGGTTACCTGAGAAATATGCCGACGCAGGTTGCGCAACTGATAGTCGCTGATCTCCACACCATCGAGCAGAACTTCGCCAATGCTGTGCTGATAAAAGCGCGGCAACAGGCTCGCCAGCGTCGACTTTCCGCTCCCGGAACGCCCCACCAGCGCCACCATCTGCCCGGGCGCAACGGAGAAACTGATGTCGTTCAACACCTGCCGCTCGGTGCCGGGGTAGGTAAAGCTGAGGTTCTTCACTTCAAGATGGCCAGTGACGCGTTCACGCTCGACCGTACCGCTGTCGACTTCAGGCTCGACGTCCAGCTGTTCGAAGATGCTCTCGGCGCCAGCGACACCCTTCTGGATGGTCGAGCTGACTTCCGAGAGCTGGCGAATCGGCTTGGGCAGCAGGCTGGCAGCGGTGATATAGGCCACCAGATCACCCGCCGTGGCATCACCGCGAAGATACAGAACCAGAAACATCAGCACGGCCATGGCGGTGTAGATCACCAGTTGCAGCATCGGGGTGTACAGCGCGCCAGTCTTGGTCATCTGCAGCTGCTTGCGGGTGTTGCTGGTGCTGGCAGCGCCGAAACGATTCTGCTCGTACTGCTCGCCGCCGAAGCTGCGCACCACGCGGTAGTTCTGAATGGTCTCGGACGCCACGTGAGTCACGTCCCCCATGGCGACCTGGATCTTTTTGCTTTGCTTGCGAAATTTCTTGCTGGCGCTGCCGACCATGGTCGCGATCAGCGGCAGGATGGCCAGCATGACCAGAGTCAGTTGCCAGTTCATCCACAGCAGGTACGCGAACAGGAAGACGATGGTCAGACCTTCACGAATCACCACTTTGATCGCATCGGTCGCGGCACCGGTGACCATGGTGACGTTAAACGTGATGCGGGAAATCAGGTGGCCGGAGTTGTGGGTGTCGAAATAACGGTTCGGCAGGACCAGCAACTTGTTGAACAACTCGACCCGCAGATCGTGAACCAGCCCAAGGGATACCTTGGCCAGAAAATAGTTACCCAGAAAAGACCCCAGCCCTTGCCAGGCGGCGATCAATACAATCAGCAACGGCACAGCCTGCAACAGCTGCAGATCGCGCAAATACGGGACGTTGGGGAACAGCACTGCCTCGGGATTGCTCAGACCGTCGACGAAATACTTCAGAATGCCCGCCAGCATCGGCTGGGTCGAAGCGAAGATAACGAAGCCTATGATACTGACCAGAAATATCCCTACATACGGACGCACATAGGACAACAAGCGAAAGTAAATTTTCATGCTTGATGGGCTGGACGATTCGGAGGATGTCATGAGAATCCGTCAGGTATAAAAAGAGGCCGAATTGTATCACAAGCGCTTTTCGCTACTGCCTGCTGCGGTAACATAGGCGGCTTTCCAGGCCCTTGGGCGAAGAAACCGGAGTCTCGATGCAAGCGCTTGATCATGCACATTACCTGGGTTTGGTGGAGGGCGCCGAAGTCCTCGAAGCCGACGTCACGGGTGATAAAGTCCTGCGGCTGACCGATGGCTCGATGCTGAAACTGTTTCGTCGCAAACGCCTGATCAGCTCGGCGGCCTGGTATCCCTACGCGCAGCGCTTCGCGGACAACTGCGTGACGCTGGCCCAACGCGGCATCCCGTGCCCACAGGTCATCAAGGTTTTCAGAGTGGCGCAGATCCAGCGCGACGCCGTGCATTACGCCCCCCTGCCCGGCCACACGCTTCGCCAGGTCATGGAAGATCCCGGCAGTGGCGATGAACTGCGCGCACAACTGGGCAGTTTCATTGCCGAACTGCATGAGAAAGGCATCTACTTTCGATCGGCGCATCTGGGCAACGTGATCCTGACCCCGGACGGCGCACTCGGCCTGATCGACATCTCCGACATGAAAACCTCGCGCCGCCCCTTGCGTAAAAGCCTGCGCCTGCGCAACTTCAAACACATGCTGCGCTACGAGCAGGATCGCCAATGGCTGATTGGCGGCGACAACCCGGCCTTCATCAACGGCTACCTCAACGCCCAGAGCCTTTGCGCAATGGAAGAGCTAACTCTGGCAATGGGCTGATCACCACCTGTAGGAGCTGCCGAAGGCTGCGAAAGCGGTCTTTCAGATAGAGAGTCTTCGCAGCCTTCGGCAGCTCCTACAGAAACACAGCGCAAAAAAAATGGCCCTTCAAAAGGGCCATTTTTTATTGCTGCAATTCAACCCTGCGCTCACGCACCACCCGGCCATAAATCATTACGGCAGGCAGCAGCACCAGCAACCAGAGTTCATCCGGGTTACCCACCAGTTTGCTGCCGTCGAAGTTGAGCATCACCAGCGCCGCTGCCAGGTACCAGCCCCAGCCATCGCGCAAGCGCACGGCGTGCCACAGCGTCATCGCCATGACCACGATGAACAGCACCAGTGAGATGGCGCCGGTGTACAGCCCCATAGCCACGAAAATGTTGTGTGGATGCTGAATCGGCACACCGCCGGTCAGGGTTTTGGTGGTCACAAATTCCACACCACAGCCCAGCAGCCAGCCGCAATGCTGCCACTCGCCGGTCATGATCTCGAACAGCTCGACCCGATAAGAATCGCCCCGCGCAAACAGCAACTGCACCCAAGGCTCGTGTCGGCACAACCACAACGAAAGACTGGTCACCAACACTAAAGCCAGCAGCGCCAGAGCGCCCCGCGCCCGATAGCGATAAACGATATTAAGCGCCCACAGGCCGGCCAGGAAAACCACACCCACCAGCCCGGTGCGGGTTTGCATGACCAACGCCACAGCAATCAGGGTCAGCACCATGGCGCAACCTGTCTCGACCCAGCGTCTTTCCCGGCTCCACACCGGCATTGCTCGACCCAGGGCGCAGACCAGCCAGATGCTGGCGTAAATCACGTTATCCAGCCGCCCCGCCAGGATGGCCACCCGCTGCCCAAAGACGAACTGCCCCGTCATCCAGCTATGAATACTGGAGGCGAAGATATAGAGGCAGATGATCCAGAACTGGGCGCGAATGAAACGGCTGCTGTTGAAAAACTCGATGTTGGTCAACCCGGCGACCACAAACACGAACAGCCCGACATAGGCCACGTGTTTGTAGAACTGGAAATCCCCCGAATAAAACGCGGGCACCAGAAACCAGAGAATGAACACCAGCCAGGTCCAGCCCAGCGCGCCGCTCAACATCCCGGCCGCGCGGTTCCTGGCCAGGAAGAACACGCCCGGCAAGGCGATCAGGGCGTAAAACAGGTTATTGGTGAACTTGGCCGAATCCCACAGGATGAAGCTCAAAATAAAGGCGACCAGAGCCGCGCTGAAGTAAGCAGCGACCTTGCCCGAGTCTTTGTGCAGCGTGTCAGCCAACATTACTGAGTGCCCAACCTATGATCACTCCGACAACCAGCACCACCAACAGCTTGATGCGATCACGAAGCTTGCGTCGTTGTTTGTTAACGCGTTCCTGGGGGAGCACGACATGATTGTCGAAGCCGGTGTGCAATACCGCATCGTTCTCCAGGATCAACGCGTAACGGTTTTGTGCTGCATAAATGGCGGACAGTTTCTTCTCGCCAGCGTGGTCGGCATACGGCGCATGTTGCTTGTAGTCGGCCAGACGACGCAGGCCGGGGTTGAACGAAAACCCCTGCCACTCGGCCTTGTGCGAGCCCAGCTTGTAGAACGCAATGCCCTGCACCACTTCGCGGGCATTGAGGTACATGTAAGGGCTGTGGACCAGCAAATCATGGTTATAGCTGCGCAGCCAGACCTGCAGCGCCTGCGGGTCGTTTTCCAGCAGGGTCATGGACTCTTCGACAAAGCCTGGGCGGTAGAAGTCCCAGTCATCTTCGCAATGGAAGACCCAAGAGGTCTGGATCAACGCATAAGCGGCATCCACCGAACGCATCTGCCCCAGTTTGGGGTTATTGATGATAAAGCGGGTAAAGGGGCGCCAATGCTCGGGAATGCACTTCTCAACCTGGGCATCGCCAGAATCTTCGGTGATCAACACCGCACGAATTGGCGCGGTGTTGAATCGGTCAAACGTTTCAAGCGTACGCGTTAACAGGTCAAACCGTCCGCAACTGGTGACTACCAGCGTGATATCGCTACTTTCGCTGAACTGCATCATGTGTACTCAATCATTGAAATTTCAAAGGCGATTACAGCCCCAACCGATACTTCAGGCGGTCCAGCCAGCTCATGGCCGGCATTGGCCGCAACGGTGCACGCATTTCTTCAACAATGGCCTTGCCCAGTGCGTGGAACGTAAAGCGCTGCTCGACCAGCGCCCGGCCATTAAGGGCAATTTCCCGGGCCAGATGCGGGTCATTGCGCAACTGCGCCAGCTTGACCTGCAAGCTGGGTATGTCTTGATACAGGACGATGTTGTGCATGTCGACAAAACCCAGCGCGCGGTTTTCTTCGGCGCCCTGGTCGTAAGCCAGCAACACGCAACCACAGGCCATGGCCTCGAAGTTCTTGATCATGTATTCGCCCATGCCCACATCGGCGCTGACGAAAAAACGGATCCGGTTCAAGGTCTGGCAGTACTCTTCGCCCGACTTGGTGCGGGTCACCACCAGGTTCTCGACTCGGCCCAGCTCGTCCAGCAGTGCCTTGCGGCCGCTATACGCCACGCTGTTCGTGCTGCCCACAAAAGCCAGTTCGATGTCGCGCTCGCGATCTTCACCTTGCAGCAGGCTCTGGTCATAACCCTTGGGCACGAACACCGCGTCGAAGCCCTCTGCGCGCAGGCGCTCACTGACCATGAACCCGGAACAGATCACCCGTGCCCACGGCAGCTTGCGGTAATAGGCGCTGAACTCGCCGGTGTATTTGCAAGGAATGTAGTTCTGGTAGGCGTCGTGCTCGAGGATCACCAGATTGGGGATCGTGCGAATGAAGCCAACCTGACGGATTTCATGCTTGAAGCGCAGGAAGAACACGATCCGGTCGTACCGGGTCACGTCCACTTCGCGGCGGAAATAACTGCGCAGGTTGCGCTGCTCGGCAGACGTCAACCAGCGGGTTTCACACTCGCAATGGGCCGCAATGCCTTCATACAAACGATCCAGAATGGCGCGTTGTTCTTTCTGAACCAGAAATAGAACTTTCATTATTTTCCTTGCAGTACCGCAGCCTGCTGAATCAAATCTCTCGACGCCAGAACAGTTCGTGACGACGAACAGCCTTTCTGAAGAACTCGTTTTCACCTTCCGCCGGCCAGCGGCGGCCCGCCAGCTTGCGCTGCAACCAGCGACGCATTCGGCGCTTGAACGGCATGGGTGGCTGCAAGTCATGCATCATGCCCAGCGCCATGGCCTTGTCCCGCTGCTGGGCAACGGAGAGGTTCAGGCTGTAGGGCGTCAACTGCAGCGACGGATCAAACACCGGCGGCAAACCGATCCCGTCATACGCATTGCCCATGGGCCAGCGATCGTTATCGTGGAGGTGATTGGCGTAGCCGAGAATGACTTGCGGCTGCCATTCAAGGTCTTGCAACGCTTCGATCACCGCGGCCTGGGCGCAGATGTGATCAGGGTGCGGATCAATCGCCGGGTGCGGCATGACCAAAACCTGCGGCCGCGCGTGCAACAACAGCGCCCGCAAATCGGCGAGCAGATTGTTCCAGGTCGGCGCCCCGTCATCATCGCCGGGCAAGCTCATGGCGTTGAACTGGCGAAACAGGCGGGTATCGAGCAGATCGGCTTCGCGGGATGCAATGGGCTGGTCCGGCGCGGCCTGCATGGCAGGCAATTGCAGGCAGAAATAACCCAGTTGCACGCATTGCGCCTCTGGCACGCCGCCCCAACGAGGTACGGCGACGCTGTCCCAGGCGCGTAAACGGCCCTTGATTCTGGCGGCTTCGGCGCGGTCCATGCCCATCGCCTGATAATGCTCGGCTTCGATTTCACCAGCGGTCAGGGTCACGACCCAGGTGTCGGCGGCCTGGCTGTAGAGCCCGAAAGCGGCCAGCTCTGCGTCGTCCGCGTGAGGGGCAATGACCATGACCCGCTGTTGGCGAGCATCCGGCTGACGGAACAGCCACAAACGCGGCGTACCGCTGAGGGCGCAGAAGCGGCCGTTCAACTGCAGCGAACCCGCCGCCAGCGAATGACCAAGACCGGTGAGATTCAAATAACGCAGACCATCGACGCCACGCTCGAATGTCTGGCGATCACTGACGCCGTCACCCGTCAACTCGACAACGGGATCGAAAAAGCGCCCCAGCCAGGAGGCACGGATCTTGACCGCGAGAATCAGCGTTTCATCGCCCGCTATTGGCAGGGGCGTATCGCAACGCAGATGGCGGCCCTCCAGACGCACGCCAGCCACTTCAGCCTCGGCGGCAAAGTTGTATTGATAATCGTCTTTAGGCGAATAGAACAGATGGTCAGCGAACCAGGCTTCATGGGCCACCCAGCCGACAATCGCCAACAGAATCGGCAGCCACCAGGCCACGGCGACACCCAGCACGATCAGCACGAGCACGCCAATCAGCAACGCCACCCGCTTGTTACGGCGATGGCGCTTGAGCAATTGCTGCTTGCGGCTCAAACCTGGAACACCGGCACGGGGTTGCACCATCGATCCTTGTACTCGCGGTCCGCACGGCCAAAAGAGAAACGCAAGGCTTTGCCCAGGTTGCGTGCGTCTTCCCAGGCATTTTGGGTGTTGAGGAAACTGAGCACGCTGCCAGGGCTGAAATCCCGGGTTTCGGGATCCACGCCACCGTTGACGTACTCGACGCTGATCCATTGCGGCGACTCCGCGCGATAGACCAACTGAATGGCAATCGGCGCGTCATTGAGGAACACCACCGAACCGATCAGCAAGTCCCGCAGCAGCTCAATGACCTCGGCCTTGTGCTCGGCACCGGTGGCGGCAAAGCCCCACCGCCGCTGGAACAGGTCGCAATACATGCGGGCCAGCTCGGCGCTGGTGAAATCAGTGACCGGGCGAACCACGCCGCCCGCCTCTTCCAGCAGGCGCAATTCACGGCGCTGGTTGTAGCGAAACTTCTTCGACAGTTCTTCCGGCGTGCGCGCCATGGCCAGGGATTCGGCCTGCGGTTTGAGGGTGCTGACGCGCCCCTCATTGAGCGACGACAGGTAACGACCGCGATGACGCACCGGCACCTGAACATCGTCGGCAATCGGCAGAATCAGCTCGGCATTGCCCAAATCGAACAGACCTTTCTTGCCCGCACTTTTGAGCACGTCCTTGGACAACGCCAATGAGCGGCCCCAGGTGGGAACTGCAGCCTTGAGTTCGCCGTCCTGCTCCCAGCCCAGATAACGCACGGGAATCTGCGCCAGATGCGCCAGACGCTCGACCACCATCGGGTGTGTCGCCACGCTACCGCCCAACCGCTGCCAGGTCGCCTGATAGGTGGGGGCGTCGATCAGTGTCCAGCCACGCTCACGCCAGCCTTGGAATCGGTTGAGCATCAGGACTCCGCAATCAGGCTGGTGACTTGCGGCAAACGCCAGAACACATCGCGCACCGCCTGATCCGAGAAGCGCTCCTGCAAACGCAGCAGCATCAGCTCGGCGCAGGCCTGACGTTGTTCATCATCCAGATTCGCCAGATGAATCAGCCCGTGAGCCAGGCGCTCATCGTCGGCAAAGGGGAACAGTACGCCCACGCCCTCAACCACTTCTTTCGCGCCGCCACCGGCAGTGGCCAACACCGGCACGCCAGCGACCATGGCCTCCAGCAGCACCATGCCGAACGGCTCGTGATCAGAGCTCAACGCGAAGATATCGAATGCTTTGTAATATAGGCTCGCCTGAGCAACCTGCCCAAGAAACAACACCTGAGAACCAATGCCCAACTCCAGCGCCAAGGCTTTGAGTGTTGGCTCAAGCCGACCCTTGCCCAGAATCGCCAGCTGGCTGTTCTGCGGCAGGCTCGGCAACGCCCTGGCGAAACCGCGCAGCAGCGTGGCCTGATCCTTGTCGGGATGCAGCCGGCCAACGTTACCGATGATAAAGGCCGACGCCGACAGACCCAGTTCGATGCGCGCCTGTTCGGCGGACAGCTGACTGGCCTGTAACTGCTCGATATCGATGCGGTTGTACAAGGTCTGAATGCGGCCGGTCGGCCAGTCTGGCAGGCTCTTGCGCATGTCATCGCGCACGGCATCGGACACACCCAGCAGGCTCAAACGCTTGCGGAACACGTGCGCAAAGAGTTTGCGGGTACGCCGCTGGTAGTCGCCGAATGCATGGTGCACGCCGATCACCGGCAAGCGGGTGGCCAGCAAGGCGATGTACACCGGTTTGAAGCGGTGCGCGATGCAGAAACTGAAATTACGCGACGCCGCGATCTTGCGCAGATCGCGGATCGCCCCCAGTTTCAGGCCCCGAACCGAGGCCGAGCTGCGCTCCAGAAACAGCACTTCGTCAGACGCGCAACCGGCGGCCACATCGGCATCGGCCGCGCCGGTCAGGAATACCGTGGTGACACGGTAGCCCTTGCCGACGAACAGACTGGCGTATTGCCGGGCGCAATCGAGAAACGGACCGTCATAGCCGTGACAGAACTGCAGCACATGGCGCTCAGCCGAGCGTGTCATAGGTTTCCACGCCGTCTTTGACCACCAGGATGTCTTCCATGATCAGGTACTCGAGGTCCGAGCCGAAGAACATGTTCAGGGCATCCGTTGGCGAGCAGATCATCGGCTCGCCACGGCGGTTCAGCGAAGTGTTCAGCGACACGCCGTTGCCGGTGAGGTTTTCCAGCGCTTTCATCATGTCGTAGTAGCGCGGGTTGTATTCGCGCTTGAGCACCTGGGCGCGGGACGTACCGTCTTCATGGACGACTTCCGGCACGCGGGTCTTCCACTCCTCTGCCACTTCAAAGGTGAAGGTCATGAAGGGTGCCGGGTGATCGATCTTGATCATCTGCGGTGCAACGGTGTCGAGCATCGACGGGCAGAAAGGCCTCCAGCGCTCGCGGAACTTGATCTGATGGTTGATGCGGTCAGCCACGCCCGCCACGCTCGGGCAACCGATGATCGAACGACCACCCAGTGCACGCGGGCCGAACTCCATGCGCCCCTGGAACCAGGCAACAGGGTTACCCGCAACCATGATCTGCGCGATGCGCTCCGGGGTGTTTTCGATCTGGCGCCAGACCGGCTTGCTCGGGTGACGGGCGCAGGCCGCGATCACGTCTTCATTGGTGTAGGACGGGCCGAGATAGACGTGCTCCATCTTCTCCACCGGCACGCCACGGGCATGGGAAACGTACGCCGCAGCGCCCACTGCCGTACCGGCGTCGCCGGAGGCAGGCTGCACGAACAGCTCTTTGACTTCCGGACGCGCGATGATTTTCTGGTTCAGCTTGACGTTCAGCGCACAGCCGCCCGCGAAGGCGATCTTGCCGGTTTCCTTGAGGATGTCGCCCAGATAATGGTCCATCATCTGCAACGCCAGCTTCTCGAACAACGCCTGCATGCTGGCCGCGTAGTGGATGTACGGCTCGTCGGCGATATCGCCTTCGCGCTTGGGACCCAGCCACTCGATCAGCTTCGGCGAGAAGTAGAAACCCTTGCCCTTCTCTTTATAGCGACGCAGGCCGATGACGTTGGCCAGCTCGGTGTTGATCACCAGTTCGCCGTTTTCAAACGTCGCCAGACGCGAGAAATCGTACTTGCTGGCATCGCCATAGGGCGCCATGCCCATCACTTTGAATTCGCCGTCGAGCATCTCGAAGCCGAGGAATTCAGTGATCGCGCCATACAGGCCGCCCAACGAATCCGGATCGAAGAATTCCTTGATCTTGTGGATCTTCCCGTTCTCGCCATAACCAAAGAAGGTTGTGGCGTACTCGCCCTTGCCGTCGATGCCCAGGATCGCGGTTTTCTCTTTGAAACCCGAGCAGTGGTAAGCGCTGGAAGCGTGAGCCAAATGGTGCTCGACCGGCTCGATCTTGATCTTCTTCGGATCAAAACCCAGTTGCTCCAGGCACCAGACGATCTTGTTGCGATAGCGTTTGTAGCGACGGTTACCCATCAGCAGCGCATCAAGCGCACGGTCCGGGGCGTACCAGTAACGCTTGGCATAGTGCCAGCGCGCCTTGCCGAACAAGCTGATCGGCGCGAATGGAATCGCCACCACATCAACGTCGGAGGGCTTGATGCCAGCTTGCTCAAGACAGAACTTCGCCGACTCGTAGGGCATGCGGTTCTTTGCATGTTTATCGCGAACGAAGCGCTCTTCTTCCGCCGCGGCCACCAGCTTGCCGTCGATGTACAAGGCTGCGGAAGGATCATGGCTAAGGGCGCCGGACAGGCCAAGGATCGTCAATGCCACTAGGGTCTAGCCTCTTTAGTCTGCATGCAGGCGCCAGGCGCCCGAGAAAAATGTGTGCCCTCGCAGCGGGCGAGGATCAGCTAAAGCGCGGGATTATAGCGTAATGACAGGGGGATTTGCTTGGGTGTGAGCAAATCCCTCTGCGGGTCACGTAGCCATCATTGTTCAGTCAGACTTTGCTCTCTACTGCCGGTTTTCAAGTACAGACCTGGGCAGCAGCCTGAGCTCGTAGCTGTCGGCTTCAAGCTCAAGCTCGCCGTGAAAGACCTGCCCCTCAAACTCGCAACGCACCCTGGCCCTGGCGTAATCGAGGCCGGTTGAATCGGCGAGGTAGGAGAATTCGAGGAGTGCGCCTTCCTGAAAAATGCAGCCAGGGCAATGGTCAACGTGGTCGCCTCGATAGAAAACGAATCTGTGCATTTCTTTTATCGTTAAGGTGAAGGCCCGATACGGTTTAAAGCTATCCGTCAGGGTTACGAAGTGAAGCTCTATTGAATCCCCCCTTACAACCTGATCCAGGCGCATCCGTTTAAGCCGCAAGAAACAACGCAGCATTCGGCCAAGCGGCCGGTTTTGCAGCGGTCGGCAAAAATAATATGGAACATTGATGATCAGCTTGAAAGCATTGAAGGCAAATGCACAGGCTATCGCAGGCATTATAAATAGCCAGATACGACTACAAGGGTCTATCCCATTCCTGACTGGCCATTGACGGCATGATCTTGGGTTAAGAACGATTTCAGACGTCACCCAAAAAAAGAACGCACTGATCAACATGTAAAACAAAAACAACCCCACAATCCATTCAACATTCCCAAGGCGCTCCGCTCGTTCAGAGAAACGGATTTTCTTAATAATCATGAAACTTAATCCTTATACCGTACATATTGCGCCATCAGGTTTGGGCGTTGAAAGGTGTCTATACCGTCGATGTTGTCCAGCAACTGATCGACATAGAGCTTGTAGGTCGCGTCATCCATGTCGATCCAGAAACGCGGGTTGCGACCGGTTTTCAGGTCGTGGGCGGCGGTGGTCGGGTCGAGGTGGCGGAACTCTTCGTAACGCGGCAATTCCGGCAGCGGGCCGCTGGTGTCCATGTAGTTCTGCAGGTAATCCCACAGCGCGCAGGGTATTTGCCAGCGAGTGTCGAGGTTCACCAGGGAGGCGAAGTTGATCTCGATGTTTCGATAACGGTGAGCCAGACATAAAATATGATTCATCGAGCCCTGCCGCTCCGGGATGGAGACGATATAGGCATCGAATTCATAAAACGGCGCCGTGAGTTCACCGATGGTGCCGTTCTTTTTGTATTCGCCATTATTTTTGTAGTCGAACACGGTGACCATGCCGGTGCGGCGATTAAGTTCCCAAATAGGGCCTCGGGAGGGTTTCACCCAGAGTTTGGGGAATTTGTGGATGACGAGGGAGCCAATCAGCCAGCACCCCAAAGGTACACCTGCAAGTATGGGCAACACACTAAGGTACGACGCGACAACTGCTCTCCAACCAATATTTTTTGACGCTGTTAAATCCACCAGACAAGTCATAAGGGTCATGACGATTGCGAAAAAAAATAAAAATCGTCCCCCTCCGTATAGGAAAAGCCAAAACTGCGACCTAGTCGACCACAGCGAAAACCTGAACCGCTCATGATCGTGCCGATCATGAAAGTCCACATGTTCGTAAGGGGCTGGCACATAAATGCCTGCCGCCTGCTGTTCTGCTCGCTCCTTGCGCATCTGCTCGCGGAACCGCAAGTTATTGGGTGCGCGCTTACTCATGAAGGCGTCCGGCGCAAGCTCAAGTGGATCCCCCCAAGGCAAGCGTTTTTTACCAAGACGCTTTAACCATGAACGCTCCTCAGGTGGTGGTTGGTTGGGAATCTGGTCTGAGCGATAGGCCGTGGACGCGTAGTAAGGTGTTTCTGTCGTGGTCGCTGTCATGGCCTTAATCCAAATACCTGACATAACGAGCCATCAGGTTTGGGCGTTGAAAGGTGTCTATACCGTCGATGTTATCCAGCAACTGATCGACATACAGTTTGAAAGTCGCGTCATCCATGTCGATCCAGAAACGCGGATTGCGGCCGGTTTTCAGGTCGTAAGCGGCGGTGGTCGGGTCGAGGTGGCGAAACTCTTCATAACGCGGCAACTCCGGCAGCGGGCCGCTGGTGTCCATGTAGTTCTGCAGGTAATCCCACAGCGCGCAGGGTATTTGCCAGCGAGTGTCGAGGTTCACCAGGGACGCGAAGTTGATCACGATGTTCCGATAACGGTGGGCCAGACACAAAATATGATTCATCGAACCTTGCCTCTCCGGGATGGAGACGATATAGGCATCGAACTCATAAAACGGCGCTGTGAGTTCACCGATGGTGCCGTTCTTTTTGTATTCGCCATTATTTTTGTAGTCGAACACGGTGACCATGCCGGTGCGGCGATTAAGTTCCCAAATAGGGCCTCGGGAGGGTTTCACCCAGAGTTTGGGGAATTTGTGGATGACGAGGGAGCCAATCAGCCAGCACCCCAAAGGTACACCTGCAAGTATGGGCAACACACTAAGGTACGACGCGACAACTGCTCTCCAACCAATATTTTTTGACGCTGTTAAATCCACCAGACAAGTCATAAGGGTCATGACGATTGCGAAAAAAAATAAAAATCGTCCCCCTCCGTATAGGAAAAGCCAAAACTGCGACCTAGTCGACCACAGCGAAAACCTGAACCGCTCATGATCGTGCCGATCATGAAAGTCCACATGTTCGTAAGGGGCTGGCACATAAATGCCTGCCGCCTGCTGTTCTGCTCGCTCCTTGCGCATCTGCTCGCGGAACCGCAAGTTATTGGGTGCACGCTTACTCATGAAGGCGTCCGGCGCAAGCTCAAGTGGATCCCCCCACGGGAGGCGTTTTTTACCAAAACGCTTTAACCATGAGCGCTCTTCAGACGGTGGCTGGTTGGGAATGTGATCTGAGCGGTAAGCCGTGGGCGCGTAGTAGCTCTTCTGATCTGCCGTCATGGAGCAGTCTCCGCTGCGTGCTCGATTTCATCGGCCCAGAACAGACGATCGGTGCTGTCAAAATCGGGCTTCGCATAGGTCGGACCGAAGGGCGTGGGGTCTTTGGGCGGTGGCGCAGGGAAGACCCAGGTTCGCTTCCCGTCGTTGACTGAGAACTGTGCCCGAACCTTCCAGCGGTAATGCACGGCGGGCAGGTTGTCTAGCGGCGCTGGCGGCGAGTCGTAGGGTGTTCTTACCAATAACTCCAGAGCGTCCGGCAGCAGACGATGAGCAACCGGGTCCGTCGGATGAAGAACGCTGGTCTCTCGGATTTTCCCGCCGTACTCGTCGTAGAAGACCTCGACCTCTTCAATGGCGCAAAACGCTGCGATACCCGGTTGCCCGAGTGCACCCAAGAGACCACCCAAATTACTTTGAATACGAATTCGGGTATTGGTGCTGCGTACACGAAAGGGCACTGGATCGTGATGGTCCAATTTCGCCTCGGCTTTGAAATCCGGATTTCGCTCCACAGAGATTTGGATATTGGCCAATAGACTGACCAGATAATAGAAAGCTGTTTGCGGGTCACGCAGGTGCTCGGCCACATTGTGAGAATCGCTGCCGAAAGGGCCTTTATTCAACCAGTCTTCAATACCGCTGCTGCTGAAGAAGTAATTCCACCCCGCACCTACCACAGTCAAAAACAGGATTAACCAAGTTGTTATGGACACGCCAAGAATTACAACGCTGCTGACAGTGACTAGGCTAAACGCACCAACGAGGCCTGCTGCTGCCAGCAGCAAATAACCGATGTAGGCATTATCGTCCCAACGATAGGAATACCAGGCGTCATAGAGATTGAGGCCGGCGAAAACCAATCCCGCGATTATCTGCGCGATACGACGGCCGCTGAATTCCTTAACAAGGTATTCACTTAATGGACCCAGAAGACGCTCGGCCGAAGCTTCGGATATGGTAACTAGCGTCTTGCGACCGGCGCTCAGAATAGCTTTGCTGCCCGCTAGTTTGAAGGAAAGTGCTTCCATTGCGATGGCAAGATCTAATCCTGCGCCGACGACCCCGGCAACAGCTCTGTAGGTAGATTTTTCTCGGTTTGCTTGTGCATAGGCATCCCGCTCATTGCTTAAATTCCAAATCTCCAACCCCACCACCGCCCCCGCAAACGGAACCGAATTCAGCGCCCTGTACAACTTGCCACTGCGTACATCCTCAACCTTCTCCACTGCATTCTGGATTGCAGTTTTTTCAGCCTGACCTGCCGCGCGTTGGGCTTGGTCGCTTTGCCACGCCTGGTTGAAGTGCCAGTTGGCCTCACGTACCGCCCTTGCAGTGGGGTGTTGCGCAGGCATGCCCAGCACTCGGCGGTCGGGCGGCAGTTTCGGCTCGGGGAGTTCGTAACCGGTTGGAGGCGACGTGCGTTGCAGGACACCGTTTTGATTGCGATACACACCATAAGGCTGGAGCGCACGGTCGGGCTGCACGGGAATATCGTCCAGGCCGAAGACGTAGTAGCCCTTGCGCTGAGCGTCGGCGCGGCCCAGGAAATGCAGATCGCCAAAAGTGCGCGGCAGCATGCTGCGCAGTTGCGCGATGCCACGTTTGTGCATGGCAGCATTGGGCTTGTTGACCGGATTTACGCCGGGTTGCGGCGCAGGTTCATTAGGCTTGGTGCCATTTACCGCCTTGTCTGCGGCCTCCACCGCGCCGTGCAGGTTTTCATGGATGGAGACCAATGCTGCGGCGATACCTTTGCCCACTACGAGGGCGTTTGATTTCAGTGCGTCATTTTCAAGCAGGGTGGCGAGAAACAGGCTGTTGATGTCGTACGAACTTTGACCAGGGGTAAAACCGCTCTGTTCGTTGCTGGCCAACTCTGAAGCACGAAATTGCCCATCGCCAGAATTGATATCCGGCGTGTTTGGCGCCTGATAGGGCGCATCCAGGTTCTGCTGTTCGGCATCCGGCCAGAGCATGCGGTGCAGCGGGTGCTGTAGATCGTTGGCGACTTTGGCGAGCCAGCGCTGCCCCGCACTGGCCGCTGGGCTGTAAAGGCTGACCAGGGTCAGCGCATCCGTGATGGCGCCGCTGGCCGCGAGCGGGTCGTAAGCTGCCGGACGCAGCGCCAGGGCGACGAACACTTGGCTGATGAAATACAAGGAAGCGGCGTATTTGAAACCGTCCTGACTCAGGAAGTCGGCGATGCTGTGTTCTACGTGCGGCAGCTGCAGGTATTCGCAGAGCAATGCCTGGCTCGTCTCCAGGCTGCGCCACAGCTGTGCACGTTCGTTAGTGGCGGTGAATCGATTGATATCCCGCCGCCCCAACTCTGTGAGGTTGCCGAGCTTTTGATGCAGCGGGTTTTTCTGTCCACCGATTTCGGCAGGTATCACCAGTTGCTGCATCAGCAGCGCACTGCCGTGATGCCCGTACTGTTGCGCCCGCGCGCCGCACAACTCCAGTAGATGCTGTTGGTCCTGAATGCGGGTATGCAAATGATGCAGGCGGTAATGGGCATCCTCGACCATGACGCCGTGCAGTTCTCGGGCACGGGCAGTGGATAACACATCTTCTGCAGCCGGTTGAGCTTCCCACAGCCCATCGTTGTTTCCGTCTTCCGGCGCCACAATTTGCTCCAGACGTTGCGCCCAGGCTCCGGTTTCCAGCAACCGTGGTTGATAGGGTGCTGTGTCTTTCTCACCGGCCAGGACATGCTGCCGGGCATCCATGAGGGCGTTCGCCAGAAACTCCCCGCTCAAATCACACAAATACTGCGCAGGCTGATCCAGCATCCATTCAAAGCCGACCTGCCGTGGACGTTGCGGGGCTGGAACGGTGAGGGGAAATGCGTGCTGTTTGAGGTTCAACCAGGCGGCGTGGGTGACGGCGGTCTGGGAATGATTGATTTCGTCAAAGGCGGCAAAGCTGCGGAACGTCTCAAGCATCGCCACGCCATCGGGCTTGTCGGTGAAGCGCCGTTTGGAGTCCTCTTTTGACACCCTGAGGTCTGGGCTTTGGCAGCGCTGTCTGCGCAGTGCCGGGTCTTGTTCAAGGCGTTTGAGTCGCGCATGGCTGAGCTGAACTTCGCTGAAGCACAGCTGGATGTCGACGCGTCGGTCGTTCCAGTTGGCGGGCAGCCAGATATCGTTCAGTGCCTTGCCGGTGGCGAGCCGGGCGTCGTCGACGAAGCCGTCTCTAACGCGGAATTTGTCCAGTTCGATGTCGTGGTAAGTGGTGCGCTCATCGGTGATGCGGATTTCCAGTTCGCGCCACAGCCGTCCTTCCATGAACACATACAGGTAGCCGGGGCGGCAGAGCACGGGGGTGCCGTGGTCCTGCGCGCTGCTGATACCGGGCAAGGCGACAAAGGGCAGAATCGGGACGATCTGGTTCCACTGCTTGTCCAGTTGCCGGGTGGTGATATGCACGTCGGGTAGAGGCAGCTTGATGATCGCGCCGTACTCTTCTTCGACCTCCAGCACCATGCGATGGCCGGGTTCGCCGGTCCAGTCCCAGACGTGCAGCGAGCTTGGCTTGCACATCCAGGCCGAAACGGTTTCCGGGTTGTCGCGTGCGGTCAATTCATCCAGAGGCTTGTCGGCATCCTTTTCATAAAAGGCCAGGCGCTGAGTCTCTGGATGATCCTTGCCGACCACCTGGACGATGAGTTTATTGATTTCACAGCAAGGGCCACGGCTCAAGTCGCCGATGTGTTGAGGCATCTTAGAATTCCTGTCTGGCGGGTTGTTTTTGCAAGTGATGCAGCAGGAAGGCGAGACGGAATTCGTCCGAACCTTCAGGCAATGCCAGCGGTACGTCGGGCTCGGGATAAGCAAGGCGCACGTTCAGATAGCGCTCAAACGAGCCAACCTCCGTAAACCCGTAGGACAGAGCTTCACTCAGCCATTGCTGACTGCGCGCGAAGCACAGGTCCGGCTGCGCAACCCACCACCGATACAGGAAGTAATCGTGTTGCTGGCAACGCAGAGCCTGTTGTTGATCAACGTCCAGCACAGGATCCCCGGCAAACGCCTTCTCGCTATTTGCCTCCGGGTTTTCAAGGGTTTTCCAGGCGCTAGTGTTTGAGGCGCGATCCGCCCAGGTGCCGCCATGCCAACTCAAACGCGTGACAGGCCCAAGCCAGGCTTTGAGTTGATGAGCTCGACAAGCCGGGAAAAAGTAACTCGCCGTAACGGGGTGGCAATAGCGCAGCACGCCCCTGCGCATACCGTCGAAACGCACGAACAGAATCTGCCGTAGATGCTCCAGCACCACCGCCCTTGGCTGCTCGCTCTGGAGAATCAAGCCGGGCCAGTCCTTGGGCGTTTGCTGCACAGCCTTGAGCAACTCAGAGTGCTCAGCGCAGGTCACCAAGACGGGACTCTGTTCGGCATACGGCGCCAACTCAGTCTTATCGAACAGCATGACCAGTTGGGGCGCGCCGAGACGTTGATAGAGCTGGGGCAGCAGCCTATTGGTGCGTTCCAGCAGAACCCAGGTATTCATCCTTGTGCCCTCCTGCGCAGTTCACTTGCACAAGGGCAGTGCTCCAACGGGCATTCCATGGGCGTCTTGCCCTGAGGTTTCTGGCACAGCTCGACAACTGGTGCGTCGCCCACCAGTTGCTGGGGAAGCGCCATGCTGTAGCGGTTCAGAGCGGACTCGGGCGGGCTGAGAGCAACCTTTTTATCCAGCGGTAGCGGCAAGCCAGGCGCAGCTGGCATCCCCTCCACCGCCGCGCCACCCAGCAAGATCGGTACGCTGCTGAAAATCCCGGACGGGGTGATGCTGATCCAGTGGGCGCCAGACTTGAGCGTTGCGCTCAGACCCGCATCGATAATGACGTCAGCTTTGCAATCCAGATGTACCTGCGAACCGGCACTCACCAGATGATTCGCCGCTTCAATATGCCGACTCCCCACCACCTTCAGCGAGTCATCAGCACCAATCCGGGTGTTGCGCGCCCCATGGGTCAGGTGATGTTCATCACCTTTTAATTCATGGCTGGAAAGCCCGGCCACCAGCACGCTGCGCTGGTTGTCTACTTGGATCGACTGGTCGTTGAGCACCAGCTCTGACCAGTCCCGCTGCGCACGGATGGCGATTTCTTCCCGGCCTTTGGCGTCCTCGATGCGCAGCTCGTTGTAGCCGCCGCCACCGGGGCTGCTTTGGGTTTTGAGCAGGGTCTGGGTTTTCTGCGCGGGCAGGTTCAGCGGCACGCGGGTGGTCGCGTTGGGCAAACAGGCCTGCACGTAAGGCTGATCCGGGTCGGATTCGAAATAGCCGACCACCACTTCCATGCCGACCCGGGGGATCATCGCCGCGCCGTATTGATCATGGGCCCAGCCAGTGGCGACCCGCAGCCAGCAGCTGGAATGTTCGTTGAGCCCGCCCTCGCGGTCCCAGAAGAACTTGACCTTGACCCGCCCGTATTCGTCGCAATGCACTTCTTCGCCGGGAGGGCCGGTGACCAGCGCGTGCTGGCTGCCGAGCAGTCGGGGTTTGGGGTGTTTGAGCGGTGGGCGGTAGGGTGTCAGCCCCGGAACCGCCTGGAAGCTGTTGCGATAGCCTTGTTCGAAGTCTGCTGACGCCGCACTGCTGTGGGCGAACTCTTCCAGCACTTGAGGCTGTTTGCCGGTGTGGACCACAGAGGTCAGCAGCCACTGGGCATTCCAGTCCGGGTTGGGGTGTTCGAGCTGAAACAGATGGCCGCTGATCAGGGCCGGCTGGTCGCTTTCGCCGCTGGCCTGACGGTAATCGCTGCGATGGCGCTCCAGGGCTTTGCGGGCCTGACGACCACCCGTGTCGCCGTCGGTATACGCCGCAGGATAAGCGTAATCCTCGAGGTCCTTGCGCCCCTCGCCGTCGGCGGATTGGAGCAGGTCCACCTTTGGCTGTTCAAAGTGATAGTTCTGCCGCGCGACTTTGCCGGTGCGTGTAGCCAGGCGCAGCCTGAAGCTGCTGATGACCGGCGCCTCGCCGACCAGTCCACTGCCCTGCTTGTACAGAACCGGCGCCTGCACGATAGGCAACTGGATCGGATCATCGGCGAACACCAGCAGATGCTTTTCAGGGCTGTGTTGGAAGTGAAAGTGCAGGCCCTCTTCTTCGCACAGGCGACGCAGAAAATGCAGGTCGGTTTCGTGGTACTGCGTGCAGTACTCCCGAGGTTTGCAGGGCTCGCGCAGCTTGAAGGCGTACTCATCGGCCAGGATGCCGTGGTCCTTGAGCAGTTGGCCGATGATCTCCGGCACGCTGCGGTTCTGGAAGATCCGGTGATTGCTGCGGTGCTCAAGCCGTTTGAGGCTGGGCACCAGTTGAATGAAATAGTGGGTAAAGCGCTTGCCGGAATCGCCCTGGCTGATTTCGCCGATCTGGCCGTGCAGGCCGTTGCCCTCCCCGTCGAAATGCAGAAACGCCTGACGATGCAGCAGCTCTTCCAGCTTCAGGTTGGCCCGCTCGCTGACCAGCTCAATCCGCGCACTGAAAGGCCGACTGATTGCTTCCTGAGCGCGGAATTCCAGGACACGAAGATCGTGCTCAACCCCGGCGATATCCAGCGTAAACGAGGCGCGATTGGCGGGGGTCGACATGGGGCAAGTCCTTGGCCGGAAAAACGCAGGACTTTGCGCGCTATCGACCGGGGCGTCAGTCAGGCTTGAGAGCCAGCACCTGTAGGAATCTTCTGAGAGTTCATATTCAACCGTCCCACACTACGACCACTAACTATCTACCGCCCCCCACCCCGCCATTCCTGATTGATTGCAACCCAAAGCACGCCGCTCTCCGGCCTGCACCCCAGCGTCAATACGCAATCAGGATTATCAAAACGCTATGCAGCAACTCACTCGATTCTTCCCCACGCCAGCGCACACCTTGCCGCTGGCAGTCGCAGCACTGACTCGGCTTGGCGATCTCAACGTCGCCATTGGCAAGGAGCTGGAGGCCTTGCCCACACCCGGCACCAACGATGTCGAGGCGTTCATCAAGCAGATCGATGACTACTGGGAGGCACCCAGCGCTCAGGGCAAGAGCCGTCGCGAGGTGTTTATCGAGGCCATGGAGCAAGGGCTGCGCGACGAGCTGATCGTCAAGCTCCATGAGGGTCATCTGGACACGTCCTTTGCCGACTGCATCCCGGCAAAAAACGCGGACGCCCCGCCCCCGGAGGCCTACACCCTGGATGTGCACCTGAACGATGACAACGTGTGTGAAATCGCCGGGGCGCTGGTCTTCATCAACGCCAAGGGCCAGGCGCTGCTGGTATTGCCCGGCGTGGGTGCCGAGGGTTTTGCAAGCCGCACGGCACTGGGTGAAGGCCTGGTTCAATGGCTCAACAATGAGGTGCTGCGTCATGCGCTGTTCAACAATGCCGAACTGCGTGATCAGCAACTGCTCGAGGCCATCAGCAACGACCCTCAGCTGTATCTGGAGCGATTCACAGCCGCCGATTTGCAACTCAAACCGGTGACGGGCGAACCCTTCGAACATGCCTTCGAACGCCAGCTGCAAAAGCAGCGCAATGATGTGCGCCGTGCATTCAATGACACACAGCAACGGGCATCCGCCATCGCCATGCAAGGTGTGTTTGGGCCCGGCGCCATGCTGGCTCAGCGGGAAATCGCTTACTGGGAACGTCAGCAGCGCAGGAGTCTGCCGGACTGGGTGAAGGTCGCCAGCCAGAACGATCTCAACGAATATCAACGACGCCTGGCAACTTACGAACAAGGTCGAGCAGCACTGCTCAGCGCCCTAGGCGGCGCGGCTTCCCACGAGCACTACGCGCGAATGCATTTGCGCGCGCGGCTAGCGTCTGATCTGGGCTACGACCTGGAGCCTGCGCGGATCACGGTCACCCTGCAACGTCGTCTGTCGATTACCGGCGAACTCTATACGACCAAACGTTCGCTGCTGAGCCTGGCTCTCTATGGTCTGCATCCCGGTGATACAGATGCCGAATCGCACTTCCAGAGACTGACGACCCTGCATCTGGACGATGCGCTCATGGACGCGAGCCATCCGCTGTTGACCCACGCTTATGTGGCGAAGCTGGTCGATGAATTGAATCTGGGCACGACCTTTCGTGAGCACCAGCGCCGGGCATTCGCCACGGAACACCATCAGCAGCTGATGCGCGACCTGACCCGCAAGCAGATCACTGCGCTGGCTTATGCGGCGAGGATGCAGGCGCATATCCAGCCGGAAGATTTCGCAATCATCGAGCAGGTCGAAGGCGACGCCACGGGACAGACGACTCCCGAGCTGCAAGTCCAGCAGATCAAGCTCGACAACACCGATATCCTCGGCGGCCTGTTGGTATTCCGTAAAAACGACAAGCAGGGCCGCCTGGAAAGGCTTGTGCTGTTTGCTGCAGAGGCACCACGCGCCCAGCGCTTTCAGGGCTTCGATAATCAAACCCAACTCACCCATGAACTGGTCAGGTGGAGCACAGCACCCGAGATGAGCGACTACTTGCTCAAGCAGGTGCCAGCCTCCAGCCGTGAAGGCCTGGAAAAAACATTTGCCGCCCTGCGCCTCAAGCCCCAGCCATCGGCCAATTACGTTCAGCTCATCCCGCGTACTCACTACAACCAGGCCCTCGGGCAGTTCGTACGCCAACATGTTCGAGTGGCTGCGGCCGATCAGGCGCAACGGACTCCAGACTGGTATCTGCGCGCCAGCCCCGTCCAACGCCAGGAACTGCTGGCTCTGGAGGATGCACTGGCCGGTGCCATGCAGAACTTCCACGGCAGGCCGCCTACCCAGGCACAGGACTTCGAGGCTTACGTTCACGAACGCGCCAGCAAGAAGATCAACCAATTGCTGGGGCTGGCGCAGGGCAGTGTCGATCCGGACCAGATCATCATCACTACCGAGCGGGAAAAGCTCAGCTATACGCAGATGCTGCGCAACGGCTACGACGATAGCCTCGGCCTGATCAGTACCAGCGCTGACACTCAGGCCACCTTCAGCGGCCCTCCGCATGTGGACCTCATGCCACTGACGCCGCAAAAGGTTGCCCGCTCGGTCCACGGCAAATGGCTCAGCGATGATTACATCAAGCGGGTCAGAGAAAACTTGCTGGATCCGAACTCTCCCGGCTATACCCATCGCCGAAAAATCAGCCTGCAAATCACCGTCTTGCAGATGAGGGCCGCGGCGTTGCGCAGCCATCTCAAGGGGCAACTTGATCCACGCCACTATTCAGTGGCTCAAGCTGAACATCGATCATCTGCACCTGACCGATGGCGCAACACGTCGCAGCCACCCAGTGCACACCCTGCAGCTTCGCCTGGAAAACCCACTGATCGGCACCGATCTTTCCGGGGCCGGCGAAGTCGCAAAAGACATCTACAACGTCATTTCCCCCACCAGGGTCGAACTGACCCAGATTGAAACCGTGCAAGGCTGCTACCTGTTGTCGACTGCCGACGCCACGCAGGCCGCCATGCTGTACACACCCCAGGCTCCTGATGGTGTCGAGTTCCGCCAGTTGAGCAGCTTCAAGACCTCGCTTTCCACGCCTGGCATGATCGACTACTACAAGGACCGCTGCCGGTTCGCTGCCCGTCGCAAGCTGTCGTTTTTCCTGCGTGACATGGAGCAAGGTGGCGCAAGTAAACCGCCGGTCATCCCTCACGATGCGGTGATCGACTTTCAGGACCTCTGCTTCAATCGCCCGCTTGAACGCCAGCTGCGCGATGTCGAAGACACCACCACAGGGCGCAGCGACATGCTGGCCCGCCTGGCATGGACAACGTTTGAAATACTCGCCACGGTGGTAACGCTGCCCTTCCCGCCCGCCAGCTTTGCCGTCGGTGCGCTGCTGTCCCTGCACGACAGCATGAAAGCCCTGCAAGCCTTCGCCAATGGTGACCGGGAAACCGCCAGCGTTTACATCCTCGGCTCACTGTTCAACAGCCTGGGCGCGGCCGGCGATTTGTCGGTGGGCATGAAAGGTTTTGGTGCGTTGCGCCAACTGGGCCATAGCAGCCAACATGCGTCAGTGCTGCCCGCTGTAAAAAAAATCCCTCGACTGCCGAGCCAGGCCAATCTGCACCCCGTCAAACTGGAGGGCGAAACCTTTTGGCGAGGCAAGCCGAACGCCAATGGCCATGCAGCGGTGTATCGCATCGGCGTTGATCAATCGCAAACCGCACACGTCACCGGTCAGTTCGCCCGTCGCGATCTGGATGGAGCATGGCGCCCTTTGAGCCAACCTGTGGGTCAACGCACTGTCCTGAACGCCGAAGGCCTGAAACAGGGTCTCGCGGTGAATATCTCCCTGGAAAAAGCGACTGCGGTGGCGTCGGCCCATGGCAAGGGCGTGCAACTGCTGAACGGCAAACACTACATCCAGCTAGGGCCCCAGGTCTTCGAAGTCCAATTCGATGCCGCAGCTCGCTACTGGAACATCATTGACCCGCAGAACCCCTTCGCGTTTTTCGGCAAGCAACCCGTGCACCTGGATAGTCAGGGCCAGTGGCAATTGCTCAAACGCCCTAACCTGACTGGCGGCATGGATGACTCCTTCAGGGCCTTGACCGACGAGGCAGCACCCAGGAGCGCCGAGCCCATCACCGCTGCCGTGGTGCCTTACGAGTTGCCGCTCTCGTTACGACCGCAGTTCGACATCCTTGCAAACCCGGGCAGATCGCTGGACGACATGGGGCTGGACCTCGACGCCTATTTCGAGGCGGTGTATCGAAAGAGCCGCGCAGATTTCGCGGCGCAACGGGCAAAACTCTACGCAGATGCCCGGGCAGGATTGGCTGCTGTCATTCCTGCGCCTCGTCCTGCCTTGCCGCTGCTTGAGGTGAATGCAGATGCCGGTAGCCTGATCCGAAACGTGTTCAAGAACAGCAACGCCCTGGTGGTAGGCGAAGCCCCCAGGTCCGTCGCCAGCAAGCGCTTGCTGATCGAAAACATGGCGGCGCTGGCTGAACAGGACGTGAAGGTCCTGTATATCCAGCACCTGTTTACCGACCTGCACCTGTACAAACTGGAGAAGTACCGCAAGCTGGGAGCCAGAAGCAAAGCGGGTTCCAGTGAGCTGCGGCTCTGGCTGGACAGCCTGAACGATGGAGCGTTGCGAAACCGCAGCAAGGAATACGACTATTACCACCTGATCAAGATGGCGCACCGCCATGGCCTTGAGGTACGCCCGCTCAGTTCGTCGATCAGTTATGCGCATGTCAACAATCCGGTGACACCGGTGGCCGGGGATGTAGCCAGCGATCAGAAAATGAGCAATTTCTTCAGCCACCTTCTGCTTGGTGCCGACGTTGCCGCGCACCCGCATCGGCGCTGGGTTGCGTTGCTTGATCAAAAAATGGCCAATACCTGGCAACAAGTTCCAGGCATCGCCGAGCTGCACGGCGCAATCAGCCTGCGCGTGCATGACGTGACCCAGGGAAGGCCGACCCTCATCAGCCGGGATATTGAAGGCACCAGTACCGTGTTCGGCAAGGCCGACTTCAAGATCGAAATAGCCAACCCGCTGATCAAGGAACAAGGCAGCCCCGTCGTTTTATCGGCCGTGACCAGCACACCGCCCAGTCGGCTGGATAAAGCGCTGCATCGGCAAATCCACGCCATTGCGGGAGATGAAATCGACAATATCTTCGTCGGCAAGCCTGGTTTTGAATGGAAGGAAACCGGTGAGTGGCAGGCAATCGATGCGCAGAACTGGCCTGCTGAAGGCCAGCCGACCGCCATCCAGTTATCGTTGTTCGACACTGTCTACGGCATGCCCGCCGACACGCGAACCAGCCTGCATGAATTGATCAACTTCGAAAGAAAGGGACTGAACTCACACTTCTTCCTCGCTAACGAAGATTACTCGCCGGTCCGCGACAGCTTTTTCAAACTTCGCAACAAACTTCAGAAAGATGCGCGCAAGATCATTGCTCAACCATTGCCAGGCCGCCCGACAATCCCTTCCGTGTCACCCGGGATCAGCCATGGGGATTTGCTTGAAGACCTGTATCGACACAGCAACGGCGTGGTGATTGGCGAGAAGCACTCATCCATTGCCAGCAAAAAACTGATCATCGACAACATGCCGCTGCTGGCTCGGCAAGACGTGAAGACGCTGTACCTGGAGCACGTGCTCAGCGACCTGCACCAGGCGGATCTGGATCGTTTTGCCGAAACCGGGTACATGAGCAAATCGCTGCTCCACGACCTGAAAAAACTCGACCTCGGTCATCAAACCGATGCCGATGGCGTCTACACCTTTGAGCAACTGGTGATCAAGGCGCGCGCCAATGGCCTGGAGGTCAGGGCGATCGACTGCGCTGCCAGTTACCACATCAGAGAAATTGACCATCCGGCGCTCTCCACACGGCAGCAGATGTTCAGCTACTTCGCGTCACGCACGATACGCAAACATCAGGAAGTCATGGGTACACACAAGTGGATCGCGCTGGTGGGTAACAGCCACGCCAATACTTACGAAAAAATCGTTCCTGGCCTGGCCGAACTGGAAGGTGGCATTGGCATACGAGTGGTTGATGTAACGCCTGGACGCTCACAGGGTGTGGTTATAGATCCCGGTCAGAGGATGCAGATTGGGCTGACCGACCGACAAAGCGTTATCAAGAGCGATCTCCGCCTGGAGATGGAAACCCTCAAACCACTCGTGGTGGTGAGGCCTGCACAATCGCTGCCTGTGTCGGAACGGCTGACCAGACCGGGGATGTTCCTGATCGACGAAAGCGACGACAGCTTGCCAGTGATCATCCATCGCTCACGGGATAACGAAATTCATCGCACACCGGTGAAGGTCAATGCCCAAGGGCAGGTTTACGTGGAACGAGCCAGCTGGCCAGCGGTAAGCCACAAGCCTTTCGAGGACATGGATGCGCTGATAGTGGGTCTTGAGGAGATCAACCTGACCAGGGTGGCGTAACGTAGGACCTGCCGAAGGCTGCGAAGGCGATGTGTCAGTCAGACCGATTCGCAGCCTGCGGCAGCTCCTACAGAGATCGCATCACCCTGTAGGAGCGAACTTGTTCGCGAGGAGATAAACCTGACAACACAGAAACAATGTCTCGCCAACAAGTTGGCTCCTACAGAGATCTCATCGAGCTAAACCTTAGGCAGCCGCTGCTCCAGCAATTGGTGCAGTGCGCTGTCGGTGGGCCAGTTGCGCATGAAGCGGGCCCGGTCGCGGGTGAAGGCGGCGGCGAATGCGCTTTGCGAGCTGTGCTGACACATGGCGTCCAGGTCGATCAATGCCCAGCGATCCTGATGCCAGAACACGTTATGACCTTTCAGATCGCCGTGACTGATGCGCTCACTGATCAACTGCTCGAACAGTTGATCCAACTCCACCAGCTCGTTTTCCGGCGCGTCACCTGATGCCACATAAGGCGCAAACCGCTCGATGATGTCCGGACCAGGCAAATACTCGGTCACCAGATACGCCTTGCTGCGCAGCCCCAGCACCCTGTTCTCCAACAATGCCAAAGGCTTGGGCGTCGCGATGCCGAGAAACAGCAGCCGATTGCCTTCACGCCACGAATGCCAGGCGCGGCTCGGGCGCCAGAAGCGCTTGAACCAGTGGGCAACGTCTTTGATGTTGTAGCGTTTTATCACCAGGCTGCGACCGTTGACCTCAACCCGACCAACGCTCGCCGCGCCACCGGTTTTGTACAGATGGCCCCTATCAAGCAACTCATCGGCCTGGGCCAGAATCGGCAGCATCGCGGCCTCTTCTTCCCGGCGGATTGCCCGTAATCCCGACGCTCCGTCTTGCACGCTGAACAGGCTGCAATCGCGTCCCACCTTGTCCAGATAATCCTTCAGACGCCAGCTGCGAACCTTGTCGATCTGCTTCTGCAAGGCTTCCATCGGCAGGCCGTGCTCACCGTTGCTGAGCAGGTAATGCACGAGTAATTCTTCGGTAAACGGCTCAAGGGACTTGGGCAACTGGGCAAAGAACACCCCGAGGTTTTCCAGCACCTTCTGGCGAGACAACGGCTTGCCCGCCTCTTCGACGCGGATGCCCGCGCCATCAATCAGGTACAGCTTGCCTTGGCTGCGCAGCAGGTTGTCCAGATGCAGGTCTTCCTGCCAAAGCCCTTTGGCGTGCAGCTGCGCAATAGCGGATAACGCTTCGCCCAACACCGCTTGCTGAACATCGTTGAGGGGCGTCTGGCTTTCCACCTCAGCCCAGGCATCGCCGAGGCTGTGGGCCTGCTCGATAAACTCGAACAGCAGCCAACCGCCCTCACCTTCCTCAAGACCATCGGCCAGCAACAGCGGTGTAGTCATGCCCTGAGCGGCAAGCAGGCGCACGCCCTCAAGCTCACGCTGGAAATGCCGCGCCGCCTTGGGCCCGACCAGTAATTTGGCCAGCACCGGCCGACCGCGCCACACGCCCGCGCCCACATAGCGCTGGCCGGGCAGAACCCGCAGCAGACTCAGCAATTGCAGTTCGGCGGGGCCTGCCGCATCGGCCAGCGTCAGGCTGATCGGCAAGGCAGGGCTGCGTCCAGCGTTTTTGAGTTCAGACAAACGCATCAACGGATCTCTTCGTGTTCGCGGTGCGTACCGCGTTTATGGCTGCCGCGCTTGTCGAGCCGGGCGTACCAGTCGTCGACCAGCGGGCTTTCGCTTCCGGATTGCAGATAGGCCGCCAGCAATTCGCGCACGTGGGCTTCACTCCACATCGGTGCGCGACGCAGCAGCGGCTCCAGATCCTTGACCCGGTCACGTCGGCCAAACAGTGCTGGCCGGGTTTTTTCCAGGTCAATCAACTGCGCCCGATACATACCGGCCTTGGCCCGCATGAAAATATGCTTGGGATAGAAACAGCCATGCACCTGCCCGGCCGCATGGAGGGTCTGGGCCAGATCACCACAGGCCTGGAGGATCGCCTTCTGCTGCGGCGCGTCCATTTCGGACCACTGCTGCAGCAAGGTGTCCAGGTCGGTCCAGCCATCCAGCGCGCGGGTCATGAGAATCGCCCGGCGCTCGCCGTCGACCCGACTCTCACCGTAGAAGACCGCGTGCAGCGCAGGAATACCCAGTTGCTGGTAACGGCTGATGTTACGAAATTCCCGGGAGAACGACGGCTCGCCAAACGGGTGATGTAAGGTGCGGGTCAGGTAATTGCTCTGGCGTTTCAAATAGAACCCGGAGCCTTCCAGTTCCATGCGAAACACGCTGCTCCAGCCGCCACGACCGGTGTTGGGCTCATCAACAGCTTCTAGCTGGACCTCCCACAACGATTCGAAATCAGCCAGGCCATGGCGCTCAAGCAACGGGCGCTCGCTGGGTGCAATAAAAACAGTCATTCGCGTCCCTCGAAAAAACTGACCACATGGCGGATGCGTTTCTTGTCGGATTGATTCAACCGGTCGCGCCCTCGGTATTGCAGATAGAAGCGCAGGCGCTGGGTGTTGGACAGGTGATATTTCGCCAGCTTGTCCAGGCACGCCAGATCCTTGGTGATCCGGTAACGCAACATGAAGCTCCACCAGAACGCACCGTTGGGGCAATCGATCAGGAACACGGTGCCTTGATCGTCCACCAACAGGTTGCGCCACTTCAGGTCGTTATGAGTGAAATTCTGGTCATGCATGGCGCGAGTGTAGCGGGCTACCTGGCGGCTGACGGCATCAACCCACGAACGGTCGGCCAGTCGAGGGTCGTCACGTTTGGCCAGGGCAGACAGATCTTCGGTATTGGGCAGCTCGCGGGTGATCAGCGCGCCCCGGTCATACGTCGCGCCGCGTCGCTCAAGGCCCCAGGCCACCACTTCTGCCGTCGGGATGCCCCACTTGGCGAAGCGCTTGAGGTTCTGCCATTCCGAGCGAACCCGTGGCTTGCCCATATAACGGCGCAGGCCTTTGCCCGCGCCGACGTAGCGTTTGACGTAATAATTGATCCCGTCGCGCTGCACCTTGATCACTTCCGACAGCGGGTCCCGCGTCAGGCGCTCGCCTTGCAAAGCAAATACCGCGTCCAGGCTGCCAAAGTCTTGCTCCAGTGAAGCGTAATCCGGTTCCAGATTCCAACCCGCCATCAGAGCGCATCCCCGTAGCGGACTTTGCGCTGGTACAACTTGTCTGCTTTCGCTTCCAGCCAGCGCAGCAGTTTGGCTTCTTCCGCCAGAATCTGGCGCAGCGGTTGCTGGAAATACCCTTTGAGAAAACGCAGCTTGTCGCGGCGGGTCAGGCCGATGTCCAGCGCGGAAAAGTACAGCGCGGCCAGGTCCTTGTTGCGCCAGCGCGGGGTGATGACCCGGCGCGTCTGGGCGCGGTGCAGGTCGATCACTGACAGGCGGAAATCATCCGCCGTGACCGGCTTATCGGTGTGCAGCAGAAAATGGCAGATGTAGCAGTCGCGATGGTTGACCCCGGCGCGGTGCATCATTGCGACCATGCGCGCCACTTCGGCGATGAAGGCACGTTTCAGGCGCGGCTCTGGCGGCTCGTTGCGCCAATTGATGCTGACGTCTTCCAGGCTTTCAGTCGGAGCCAGTTCTTCGGTGACGATGAACGAATGCTGCGCCGCCGGGTTGCTGCCACGCTCGCCGTAAGCCACGGCTGTCATGGTGGCGACGCCGACTTCTTTCAGGCGAGCGATGGCTTTCCACTCCATGCCCGCGCCCAGCACCGGCAGTTTGGCAGTGATCAGGTTCTTGCCGATTTCGCTCCAGCCAATGCCACGGTGGATCTTGACGAAGTAACCGCGCCCATCGACTTCGGTGCGCAAGGTGCGCCGACCTTCGAGTTCGCGGTACACCTGACCGTCCAGACGCTCGACTTCGGCGAACGCATCGCGTCCGGCCCAGAGCGTCTTGAACGGTTCAGCGAGGAACAACTTCATGGGTAGTGCTCCGCCAGAATCACATCCGCCGCGTGCTGCGGCATGCTGTAAAGGTCAGCTGTGTCGGCAAACGCCAGCCCGTTTCGACCCCAGTTCGCACGGGCCGTGTCATCGGCCAGCATGGTTGCCAGGTATTGATTGAGTTGCGCCTGTTCGAACGGATCATCCAGTACCAGGCCGCTGTCAGCCTCGGCGATGTAATGCGCATAACCGCACACCGCACTGACCAGCACGGGCAAGCCCGCCACCAGCGCTTCGAGCAGCACAGTGCCGGTGTTTTCGTTGTAGGCAGGGTGAATCAAGATGTCAGCCCCCAGCAGGAAACGCGGAATATCGCTGCGCCCTTTCATGAAGGTGACCTGTTCACCCAGGCCCAGCGCCGCGCTCTGCAGCTGGAATACTTTGGGGTCGTCCTGACCGATTACAAACAGGCGGGTGCGTTTTTTAAGATCGGCGGGCAATGCCGCCATTGCTTTGAGGCTGCGATCCACGCCTTTGGTCTTGAAGCCCGAACCGATCTGTACCAGCAGCAGGTCGTCATCAGACAGCCCGAACTCCTTGCGAAACTCCGCGCGAATCTGCGGTGCATCTGCTGGCGCGCGGCGATCCTGGGCAATGCCCGGCGGCAACAGATGGAAGCGCGACAACGGCGTGTCGTAGTACTTGATGAAAAGCGGCTGCTGCACTTCGGAAATCATCAATACCTGGGTTTTCGCGTCTTTGGCGAACACCGCTCGCTCGTACTCGGCAAAGTGGCGATAACGGCCCCATTGGCGATACAGCGAATGACGCAGGGTTTGCGCCTTGTCCTCGAAGCAGCCGTCGGCGGCGTAATACACGTCCAGACCGGGCATCTTATTGAAACCAATCAGACGATCAACCGGACGCTTGGCAAGATCAGCCTCCATCCACGCGCTGAGCTTTTCATTGCGCCGATGGTTGAAGAACGCCTTGACCGGCGCCACCAGCACTTCAAAGCCCGGCGGCACGTCGCCCTCCCAGATCAGGGTGTAGACCCGAATCTTGTGCCCACGCTGCTGGCATTCCAGCGCGATACGCATGAAGTCGCGTTGCAGCCCGCCGAACGGGAAATATTTGTACAGCACAAAAGCCAGTTGCATCAGCCTGGTTCCTTTGCCAGCAACAGCGCGCCCAATTGGCTCGCCACTCGCTCGGGATTTAAACGAGTGAAGCACACAGGCCACTCGCGTTTCAGATCCAACCGACGGCGGTCTTCGTCCGTCGGTTGATAAGTGCATTTCTTTTGCAGGCAAGGTGCACAGGCAGGGTAATCTCCGGCCAGGTGCACCTGCGATTTGCCGTAGGCGCCGGTCAGGCCCGGATTGGTCGGGCCAAACAGAGAAACCGTCGGCACATCCAGCGCCGCCGCCAGGTGACCAATGCCGGTGTCGACCGCCACACAGGCCTGGGCACTGGCCAACACTTGCGCGACGCCAGCAAGATTGAGTTTAGGCAGCACCACGGCGTGATCCAGCCCGTCAGCGATACGCTCGGCGCGGGCCTTTTCCACCGGGTTACCCCAGGGCAGGCGAACCTGCAGACCGCGCTCAACCATGCGCTCGGCCAGTTGCCGCCAATACAGCTCGGGCCAGTGCTTGGTGTCCCACGTGGTGCCATGCAGAAATAGAACGAATGGCGGTTTATCTGCCTCGGCGCCGAGCAATCGGGCGCGATCCAGGCCGTAATCACCCAGCCCTGCTGGCACTGCGTAGCCCAGCGCCTGACCAAACAATTGCCGCAGGCGCTCGACGGCGTGCTGCCCGCGAGGCACCGCATAAGTCTGATCGTAGAAGCGGCTGGCCAGCGGTTCGCGTGCCGAATCCTTGTCCAGCCCGGCGACCGGCGCGTTGACGTATCGGGTCAGCCACGCACTTTTCAGCAAGCCCTGAGCGTCGATCACCAGATCGTAGGGCGTGTCGTGCAGACGCTTTTTGAAACGCATCCACTCGCCGCTTTTGAACGTCTGCCAGAGGTTTTTCCGCCAGCGACGGATCGCCACCGGGATCACTTCGCCCACCGCTGGGTGCCAGGTGGGAATCTCGGCGAAACCTTCTTCAACCACCCAGTCGAACTTGATGCCCGGCACGGCACGCGCCGCGTCGGTCAAGGCTGGCAGCGCATGGATCACGTCGCCAAGGGATGAAGTTTTGATCAGCAAGACCCGCAAATCAGGCGACCTCCACCGGCGTACTGCCCAGATTGCCCAGCGCCTGCACCACCGAATCCGGCTCCAGCAGACGCAGGCAATTGTAATGACCGAAACGGCAGGTGCGGTCGAAGCACGGGCTGCACTCGATGCCCAGACGCACGACTTCAACCTGATCAGCCAGTGGCGGCGTGAAGCCCGGCGAAGTAGAACCGTACACCGCCACCAGCGGGCGATTGAGCGCAGCAGCGACGTGCATCAGGCCGGAGTCGTTGGACACCACGGCATCGGCGCACGACAGCAGATCAATGGCTTCGGCCAAGGACGTGTCGCCGCTCAGGTTCACGGACTCTTCACGCAAACCAGGGATCAGCCACTCGCGAATGCTTTCACCCACCGGATGATCGTTCCTGGAACCAAACAGCCAGACCTGCCAGCCTTGGCGGATCTTGGCTTCAGCGACTTTCGCGTAATGCTCGGCGGGCCAGCGTTTGGATTCGCCGAACTCTGCGCCGGGGCACAGCGCCAGCACCGGGCGGTCCAGGCTCAGGCCAAATTTGGCCAGCGCTGCATCTCGGGTGGTGGCATCGATGCGCAGCTCAGGGTTTGGGTACGGGCGAGGCAAGTCGGCGCCCGGCTCATAGGCCAGGGCCATGAAGCGTTCGATCATCAGCGGGTAGCGCTGTTTGTCGAGAGTGCGCACATCATTGAGCAGGCCATAACGGAATTCGCCGCGCCAGCCGGTGCGTTTCGGGATACCCGCGAAGAACGGCACCAGCGCGGATTTCAGCGAGTTGGGCAGGAGAATCGCCTGATCATACTGGCCCTTCAGGGACTTGCCGATCCGCCGCCGCGTCGCCAGCTCCAGTGCGCCATGGCCCAACGGAAAGCTCAGGGCCGCGCGCACCTCAGGCATACGCTCAAGGATCGGACGGCTCCACTCGGGGGCCAGCACATCGATGACGCATTCGGGATGACGCTGCTTGAGACACTGGAACAGCGTTTGCGCCATTACCATGTCGCCTACCCAGCTAGGCCCAACGATCAGAATTCTCATGTTTCATCCAAAAACGACCAGAAACGATCAGGGAGGCCGATCAGGTTGCGTGACGTTCCCACACAACCCGTCGCCTCCCTGTCATAGCTTTATATAGACTGCTGCTGACGCTTTCCCTGTAGGAGCCAACTTGTTGGCGAGGCGACGGTTCTGTTTAACCAGGTCCGACGCCTCGCCAACAAGTTGGCTCCTACAAAGGGGGCGTGGCTATATCAACTCAACCCCATCTCACCCCAGATCCGCAGCACTTCACGCCGTTCGACTGCAAACTGATCACCGGCAACGACGCCCGCCTGATTCTGCAGCGCCTGGCGGTGAGCCGCCGAACGGTACGCTTTGTACGCTTCGCGCAACAGGCCAGCATCGGCGACGGGGATCAGCCCGGCCTCTTCCAGCCCTTCAAGAATACGAATGTTATCGGTGTAACGCAGCAGCGCCGGATGTTCCCGGGACCACGCCAAGGCCGCGTATTGCACCATAAATTCGATATCGACGATACCACCGGCGTCCTGCTTGAGGTCGAACAGCACCGTCGGCGAGAACGCATTGGCTGCGGTCCCGGCCGCGGTGGCCTTGGTCCCGAGGTTGCCGCGCATCTTGGCGCGCATCTCGCTGACCTCCTGGCGAAGCGTGTCCAGATCACGCTCGCGGCCCAGCACCACTGCCCGGACTTTCTCGAAGGCCTCGCCGACTTCGCGGCTGCCCACCAGCACCCGGGCGCGCACCAGTGCCTGATGCTCCCAGGTCCAGGCTTCGTTTTCCTGATAGCGGGAAAACGCTCCGAGCGAACTGACCAACAGCCCCGACGCACCCGACGGACGCAAGCGCATGTCCACTTCATACAACTGGCCCGAGTTGGTCTGCGCAGTCAGCAAATGGATGATCCGCTGCCCGAGCCGGGTAAAGAACTGCGCGCTGTCGATGGGCTTGGCGCCATCAGTTTCGGCTTGCAGGTCGCCATCATGGATGAACACCAGATCAAGGTCCGAACCATGGCCCAGCTCGATGCCGCCAACCTTGCCATAACCGACGATGACAAACCCCGGATCGCACAGGCTGCCGTCAGGACGGGACGGCGTGCCATGCCGCGCCACGGTATGCCGCCAGGCCAGGGCCAGCACCTGTTCGAGAATCGCTTCGGCCAGCCAGGTCAGGTAATCGCTGACTTTCATCAGTGGCAGGCTGCCGGTGATTTCCGAGGCCGCCACCCGCAGGCGGTGCGCCAGCTTGAAGTGGCGCAAGGCTTCCATTTGCTGCTCAAGATCGTCTTCGGGAATGCGCGTCAGGCGCTCGCGCAATTCCGCCGCCAGCTCAGGCGCCAGGGGCGGGCTGAACAGGCGACCCTCGTTCAGCAATTCATCCAGCAACAGTGGGAAACGCGCGATCTGCTCTGCAATCCAAGGGCTGGCAGCGCACAGGGTCAGCAAGCGGCGCAGGGCGTCCGGGTTTTCCGTGAGCAGCACCAGATAGGCTGAACGCCGAGCCACCGCTTCGACCAGCGGCAACACGCGCTCAAGCACCAGATCAGGGTTGTCATGCTCAACCGCCTGGGCCATCAGCCGGGGAATAAAAGCATCGAGCCGCTCACGCCCCAGCCGCTGCATCGAGCGCAGCTGTGAACTGTGGCGCAGGTCGTTGAGGTTCTTCAGGGCCTTTTCAGCGTCCACAAAACCACCGCCCAACAGTTGTCGACAGGCGGCATTCTCATCCTGGGACTCTTCCCACAACGGCAGCCACTCGCCGCCCACCACCACTTCGGTGTCTTCCTGCTGCTCGTCGTCCGGGTCTGAATCTGGATCGGCGATGACCTGACGGAAATGCCAGGACACGCGCCCGCGCCAATGCATCAGCCGTTCATGGAAGCTCTGCCAGTCGGCGAAACCGAGCATGAAGGCGATGCGCGCCTGATCCTGCTCGCCATCGGGCAGCATCTGCGTCTGGCGGTCGGCGATGGCCTGGATGGCGTGCTCGGTATAACGCAGGAATTCATACCCCTGGCGCAGCTCATCGGTCACTGCGGCAGGCAGATAACCTTGGCCTTCGAGGGTTTTCAGCACTTTGAGCAGCGGGCGCTGTTGCAGGCTCAGGTCGCGGCCACCGTGGATCAATTGAAAGGCCTGGGCGATGAACTCCACCTCACGAATGCCGCCCGCGCCGAGCTTGATGTTTTCCGCCATGCCTTTGCGCCGCACTTCCTGCTGGATCAGTTGCTTCATGGTGCGCAGGGCTTCGATGGCCGAGAAGTCCAGATAACGCCGATAGACAAACGGGCGGAGCATGTCCAGCAGTTGCTCGCCCGCCGCCTGATCACCGCCGACGACACGGGCCTTGATCATGGCGTAGCGTTCCCAGTCCCGGCCCTGATCCTGGTAATACTGCTCCAGCGCATTGAAGCTAAGCACCAGCGCCCCGGATGAACCGTAAGGCCGCAGTCGCATGTCGACACGGAACACAAAACCGTCAACGGTGATCGGGTCCAGGGCTTTAATCAAACGCTGGCCCAGGCGGATGAAGAACTCCTGATTGTCCAGCGGGCGCTTGACGCCAACGGTCTCGCCGCCTTCGGGGTAAGCGAAAATCAGATCGATATCCGACGACAGGTTCAGCTCGACGGCGCCGAGCTTGCCCATGCCCAGAATCACCATCTGCTGAGCTTCGCCGCTACGCCGCCCGGTGGGGGTGCCGAACTGCTGGCAGTGACGTTCATATAGCCATTGATACGCCAGATCGATGCTGCCGTCGGCCATCTCCGACAAGTCGCGACAGGTTTCCACCAGGTCCGCCTGACGAGTCAGATCGCGCCAGATGATCCGCACTTGCTGACGCGTGCGCTGGCGACGTAGATTACGTCCCAGCTCGTCTTCGCTGGCGGCTTCGGCCAATGCCGCGGCGATCTGCCCGCGCAACTCGCCAGGCGCGAAACTACGCTCCAGTTCGCCGCAATCGGCCAGTTCCAACAGCATCTGCGGGTCGCGGCAGACCTGGTCGGTGACGAAGTCACTGGCGGCGCAGACGCGGTCGAATGCGGCACGTCGCGATTCAGGCCAGGCGTCGAAGGCGGCTGATGCGCCGTCAGACGCAGCCGCCAGGGATGTGCGAAACGTCTGTTGCGCGCGAGTGACTAAAGGCAGCAGGATGGCCGGAAGATCGGCCAGCAAAGGGAGGCTCATGGTCTATCCTAGATCGGCGTGCGAAAGACGCAGTACCATGAACGAAACACTCATGACACTGACCGGACTGTCGAACAAAAGTCATAAATTGCTGGAATACTAGGTTTCTCAGCAGCTGACGACCGTTTTAACCTGATTATGTTTATTTTCTACTAACGGTAACGATTTATCTCACAACCTCGGAGGAGCGTTTTAGACGCTTCCCTGTAGTTTTACTACTGCCCGTACAATTCGAAAGGCTGAAATGGCCGACGATTTGTAGTAAAACTACACGCCGCCGGATCAACCGCCGGTCATCCAAGAATTTATGTCGTCTGCCCACAAGGCCAGTCGCAAACACTCAGGCAACCGATTCTGGAAGCCTTTCCGCCCTGGAGCAAGCCATGCAAGACCTCGATCCCGTCGAAACCCAGGAATGGCTGGACGCCCTGGAATCGGTTCTCGACAAAGAAGGCGAAGACCGTG